>JACCDN010218334.1_pt1 | contig 200210 bp, 174 predicted proteins | sample 7441691 | NCBI WGS metagenome assembly JACCDN01 (sample SAMN15323439, study PRJNA562643) | freshwater metagenome | isolation source: river surface water | place: USA:Blue River Watershed | collected 2017-08-16 | reverse complement strand
TTATTTCATTTTATCCTTATTTTTGCACTCCTCAAAAGGGAAAAGGGTCAGATTCCGTAGCTCAGTTGGTAGAGCAATACACTTTTAATGTATGGGCCCTGGGTTCGAGTCCCAGCGGGATCACAAAGCTCCGACGCAAGTCGGGGCTTTTTTTTTGTTTTAAGGACGTGTCGAAAGCTCGCTTTTGTAAACGGACAAAAAACAAAAAAGTAAACAGCACACGAAGTGTGTTGTTTAGAAGCATTGAGCTAGCTCAATGCGGAGGGAAGTCGGCGTAGTGTAACGAAGCAGACAATCCCAAAAACTTATTGCACGCTTTTGTAGTCTTTTGTATTGTTTTTTTGTGGCTCGGTTTTAATTAAAATTAGTACCCAAAACAAATGAAGGTGTTAGGTCAATATTTCTACCTAAATTAATGCTATTGCTATTTGACCTAGTAATACATTTAATTGAATTAAATAAATTCTAGTTTGTTTCAAAAATAAATGAAAACTTATATGAAGCACCATCAGTATTTAATCCTACAGATGACGACCCAACTATCAATCCCGAGAAAGCATTATCCATCACCATAATCCTAAATCTATTATTGTCGTATGGAATAATTCCTAATGGCCTAAATCTTCCTGTAGCATCCCCATAGTATCCATTTCCAATAATAACCCTATTTATTAAAGTCTCGTATGTATCGGATGTTGTTTTCAAAACACTAGACCCAAAAGTTAAATTTCCAGGAAGTCGGAATAAATAATCCCCAGATCCTGCAGCACCTACTGCGGATTGAGAATAGTTATAAGTAACTTCATATGATGTTGTAGATGTTCTTCTATAACTCACTTTGTCATAAACAATAGTTCCTTTTGTTGGTGCAGTTGTAACTGCACCAATGGTTATAGATACTGGTATTGACCAATCTTCTGGATCCATCCTCGTCCAATTTGTACCATTGTAAAAATAGAAACCTGAACTTACCTCGTTTGATGCTGTTCCTGCGTCAGCCGTATTATAGACAAACAATCCAGTTGTTGGAGAAGCAATTGGTGATGATGTCCCATTTCTACCGATTAGTTCAACTTTTGGAGGTAAAACACCTTTACTTGAAGAGCTTATATCTAATATGGCAGATGCATTGGGTGTAGATGTTCCAATCCCCACATTCCCAGTCGTATTATAAGTACTCGTTCCTGCTAGTGTCCATGGATTTATAATCGCAGATGATCCTATTTGTTTTACTAATAAATAAGATTGATTTGCAGCACCATTTGCTCCGATTGTATTAGTACTTCCAACGATACTTGGCCAACCACCATAAGCAGTAGAGATTCTTACACCAACTTCAATGTCAGTGCTTGGTGTGATAACACACCTCATTGGTCCATTTGCATTTACATTGTAGCCACCTACCCCATTAATTGAAAGATAAAGTCCATTTGCCAATACTGTGGAATTTGTATAATTATATATTTGAAAAACTGCTGCAACACCAGCAGAAGCATGATATATAGCAAGGTAAGATTCTAATTCATAAGTTTTATTTGCTTTTAGAGTAAATTTATTACCACTCCATGCTAAGTTTCCTGCAGCAGTGGCATCAAAAGCAACTATTGCATTTGCAGATAATGAAGACCCATCAGAACCAGTATATCTTGCAATACCATAATCCACACTCTGTCCATTCACAGCAGTATTTCCTGAAATCACTTGTGCTTCAAACCAAGGGTAAGATCCTGTATTGGTAAAATCAGCATTGCCTCCTAATTGAGTAGTATTCGATAATTGCGCAATTCTGTATGAAACAACTGTAGAAGTGGTAGTAGTAATTACAGCTTCCGATAAACCTCCCGTAGCGCCATAAGAAGCTCCACTTGACGGCGTATATGCATTTGAAGAACTTCCTATGTAGGCACCTGCTGTTTCATTGTACCATGCAAATTGTGTTCTAGTTTCTGCAGCGCTTGTTTGATAGTTAGGCACTTGCGCCATTAAGCGATAAGTCCTTCCTGCAGCTAAAGTAATTTGACCTGTAGTAGTATTTAAAGACATTTCTTGTCCTGCAATATTATCAACCTGAGTAAAAATTACATTACCCCCATTAGTCAATCCTGTTTGAGCTGCTGACCTTGATCCTCTTAAAATAGAAGCACTCACACCTGAACCACTCGCTGTGGCAATAGTTGCCCATGAACTTCCATTCCAATAATAATAACCTGCAACAAGTCCGGAATTGTTTCCAGTGTTATATACTAACAAACCTGTTGCAGGATTTGCAATAGTTGTATTATCTGTTCCACTTGTCAATGTTACTCTAGGAGGCAAAAAACCTTTATTCGTTGATGTTACATCTAATTTAGCAGACGGATCAGGACTAGTTGTACCAATGCCAGTTTGTGAAAATATTTGCATTGAAAAAAATAACCCTACAACAAATAAAATTTGTCTAATCATATTGTAATTATACTTTACTTAACAAATTTAGATTAAAAATAATGAACTGTAGCTTCCCACCCTTTTTCTTTGGCAATTAACTTATGACATAATATAACCACAGAATGATGTGTCTCAAATTTGGGTTGAGGTAGTAAAACAGAGGTCTAATTCAGTGATAATAGCATAGTTAATATTTAAAGGGAGGCCCCAGCGGGATCACAAAGCTCCGACGTAAGTTGGCGAAACGAAGTGTAGCCGACAATCCCTAAAAACCAATTTCATTCCATATAGAATTTATCATCCCCTTATTATCTACCCATGATTATTGAACCAGCATTAAAATCAAACTTATTGCTATTTCAACTGTTATAAAATAAAATGAAAATGAACCACCCAATAGCAACTTTAGCCATCGTATTTATTGCCTTTCAATCTTTTAGAAGTTTCCCAGCTTCTAGCATTGAAACTCAAAAGTATAGGGTAGTTAAAAAGGAGGAAGGCTTTGAAATACGATTTTATCCTAAAGCAACCTTTGCAACTATTCGTTCTAATGGAGTTAACTACAAGCAAGTAGCCAGCAGCGGATTTAGAAAGTTAGCAGGTTATATTTTTGGTGGTAATGACCAAAACAAAAGTATTGCCATGACAGCACCTGTAAGAATGGAGATGAGTGAAAAAGGATCTGCAATGAGTTTTGTTATGCCTACCAAATATGACATGACCTCTTTACCAAAACCAAAAGATGCCACTGTAGAAATTAAACAATCCGAAGAAGTATATGCTGCAGTTATTGCTTTCGGCGGGTATGCTAATGATGAGAAGATTAATGATTATAAAAATCAATTAGTGGCTTTACTTCAGAAAAAGAATATTAAAATAATAGGTCCCTTTAATTTCTTAGGATATGATGCACCTTATCAATTTATTGGACGTAAAAACGAAATTTGTATTCCAATTGAATGGAAAGAATAATTAAATTTACGATATATGTTTAAGCCTCCAATACTCAACATTCTTTTCTTGCTGTTATTTGCAAACGCCTTAGGCGCCCAAAAACAAAGATTTATCATTTTAAGACATGCAGAAAAAGATACAACAATAAGTGGATCAAAAATGATGCAAGCAGATCCCCCATTAAGTTCAAAAGGGCAAGAAAGAGCCCAGTCTTTGATTCGAAAATTCCGCAAATACAAAATCAGTAAAATCTATTCTACAAATTACAATAGGACTAAATCAACTGTCTTACCCTTAGCCAATTTTATTGGGATATCTATCAACAATTATGACCCTAGAAATTTAAAAGCATTTGCAGATGAATTAATCAAAATTGAAAACCAATCAAAAACAATCTTAATTGTAGGTCATTCAAATACTAGCCCAAAATTAGTCAACCTACTTCTAGGTAAGGATATCTATAAGGACTTGGATGAATCTGTTTATAATCAATATTGGGTCGTAAAGATCAATGGGCAAAGAAGATATGCCAAAGTGGTTTTTTATTAATATTAAAACTCACATTTCATTCGATTAGGCGTTTTTACGCCTTTTGGGCCGCGTTTGTAATCTATTGTAGGAAATTCTGCGGATTGAATATATCCCCATTAATAGCCTAAATAAATAAAAGTGTTCACTATTAATCTACGAGGTGTTATGTCAATGGATTGTTGGGTTACGCCACCATTTATACTAGTAGCAGTAGCAGTATGGCCATGTGCATCAATAACATGACTATGACTACCTGCAGAACCAATAATTCCAGTGGTGACATAGCTAGCATTAGTACCTCGGTCAGTAATATCCGCATATGATTCATTCATAGGATTTGGTGCCACTCCATTTTTAAAGGCGTATGGATTTGTGTTTGCATAACCTCCTGTTGCATTGGGAACAACATTCACAGGATGATCATGTGCTCCAGCATTTTGCATGGTAGCAATTGTATTATTTACAGTGATAGCTGGTGCAATATTGGGTAATTGATTTTGTGCAAGTGTCATACTCATACTCCCTGTAACAGCACCCAGACTGCCACTTGATTGCATTAAAACAGCATTCGAAGCATCTGGCAAACTAGCACCTAATCCAAGTAAAGTTGCTTGAGCTTGTTGTGTTGCAGTTAAACTTGACTTTGCCCTTCCGTCCAATTTTACCCAACCACTGTGATCTCCCACTTGGATACCAGTTTTGATGTCTCCAAAGTTAATGACCGTCATTGGTGCATTCCCACTTAATTTCTTCCAAGTCACACCACTTCTACCATTACCGTCTGTTGTAACATTATAAGGATAAGATGCACCGCCAGATGCCCACGCTTTAACCTTATAGGTTGCAGAACCACTTGTTGTAATTCTAATAATCCCTGTTCCTGTAGAACCCGTTTCGCCATAGGCAGGCAAGATTTCAGAATTAGGAACTATATTATTTGAATTATCATATACTGCAAATTCGGCTGCAAATGGAGGGTTACCTTGGGCTCTTAAGAAAGTTATCACTTCCCAAGTTCCAGCAGATGGCAAAGTAAATGTTAACACATCTACAGGTGTAGTTGAATTTACAGTAACGTTAGAGCTTAAAAATTCTGATCCAAATTCGGCTGCCACACTTCCACTCCCCCCAGCTGTTGCAATTGTAGCCCATGCATTCCCATTCCAAAAATAATAACCAGCAGAAAGTCCATTGTTATCTCCAGTATTATACACTAACAAACCTGTTGCAGGAGCAGGAACAGTACTTACGTCTGTTACACTAATTAGTGTAACACGAGGCGGCAAAAAACCCTTATTGGTTGCACTCACTTCTAACTTTGCAGATGGATGTGGATTAGGTGTTCCTATCCCCGTTTGAGCAGTCAAAATGCTAAAAGTGAAAATGCCCCCAAGAAACAAAAGAGTCTTTAACATAACATTCGATTTATAATTCAAAAATAACCAAAAAACCAAAAAATAAGATCTTTGAATAATGTTATATATAATTCAACAAAAAGTACCCTTTTCAAGCATTTTTTCTAAATTTAAACCCAAATCAAAACCCATGAAAAAAATACTATTCATTGCAGCTTCATTATTCATTAGCCAATCTATTATTGCACAACAAAATGCAGATCAAATATTAGGAACTTGGATTACTGGATCTGGTAATGCGAAAGTTGAAATCTATAAAAATGGTAAGAGTTTTCAGGGTAAAATTGTATGGTTAAGTGAGCCAATTGATCCAACAACCAACAAACCAAAGACAGATACAAAGCATCCTAATACTGCACTTCATAATCGTCCATTAATGGGCTTAGTTAACTTATGGGGCTTCAATTTCAATGAGAGCGAAGGGAATTGGGAAAAAGGACATATTTATGACCCTAAATCTGGAAAAGAATACAAATGCACCATTACTGCTAAAGACAAGAACACTTTAAACGTGAGGGGCTTTATTGGTTTTAGTATGATCGGCAGAACAGATGTTTGGACTAGGGTTAAATAACTAGATAATTTAAAATTACCTAAATTATATTGGAAAAATTTCAATTAACCTGTTTTGATGATTACTTTTAAAAATCGGGCCATGTCACTAACAAAAATGCCACTTAGCTTCTGCTAAGTGGCATTTTAATTTTTAAAGAAGATTAACTATTTTACTATAGTGAGAGACCCATTGAATTTTTGAAGGCCTCCATTATTATCAAATGTTTCAACAATATATAAACTCAATCAACCAAGACATAGGGTCTATTTAGACCACATCTACTTACAATTTTGAGCAATAAAAGGATCCACACCCGGGTAATTTTTAGCCTTGGCTCCTTGCAATGCACCACAAGCCTGTTGTTTATTACCAACGGAAATTAAACACATTGCTTTAAAAAATTCAGACTTGCCGGTATTAGCCGATGGTAATTGAATTGCTTTATTAAAAAAGATAACCGCTTTATCAAATGACTTATTTGTGTAATAGCAAATTCCTACGTTTTCTAAATGGGTATAATTAGTAGGATCTAATTCACTTGCTTTGATATACCAATTTGCTGCAACATTATATTGCCCTTTTTGAAATGCTTGTGCACCCAATACAGCATAATTTGGCATAGCACCAGTAGCCATGGCATTCCCATATAATAAACCAGATGTTCTAACAAAAATTGCACTATCAGCAGGAAATCTTTTTTTGGCTGTATCTAATAAAGCCTTGGTTGTTGATATTGGGGTTTGATTAATTTCAATCAATGCCAAAATGTATTGATTCCAACCCTCTCCCGTATTTCTATACTTGATGTAAGTTTTAAATGCACTTGTTGCCTCCGCAGTATCTTTCATTTTAGCCGCTGCGAAAATCATATTCTTATAGTAACTTGTTGCTCTTGGCCAATTATAAAAAGCTTTTTTGGCATATTTGAAAGTGCTATCGTATTTTAATTGAACAGAGAATACAGCAGTTCTAATAAAGTCATTGTAGTGCAAATATGGATTGTCATTATTACTTTCATCTAATAATTTAGCCGCTGAGTCGTATTGCTTTTCCCTTAAGTAATAACGAGCAACCAACGCCTTAATGGGCAATGTAGATGTAGATAAATTAGGAATTGAGGGGAATGCATCTTTCACTTCATCCAATGGCATTTTTGGGTCTTCATTGATCTCTCCCATTACATATTTTTGCACTTTTAGGGAAGTATACGTTTGATAATTAACATAAATAGCACCAACAATAACTAGAATCGAAATTAATAAGAACGGCAATCCCTTTTTATCTTCCTTTACTTCTTTACTGATTGTGGCATTAAAATAGAATGGTGTAAATAACAGCGCTGCAGAAATTGCAAACATGGTTTGCATTGAAGTTCGTTCCGCAGGAAAATTAAAAAATGCATCTACGAAATAACAACCAATTGCCATTAAAGAAATTGACGCAATCAATTTTATACTATCGCCTGTAGAATTTTTCCATATTTTAAATACGCCCAAAGCCATGATTACAAAAAGCGCTAAAAATGCTGTACCTCCTAGTAGACCCAAATCTGCAAACATCTCTATAAAATCATTATGGCAATGGTAGGGAACAAATAAGTCATTTGTATACTCTTTTTCATAAGGTATAGAGGCCAATTTCCAGTTGCCATATCCCCCACCTAAAATGGGATGTTTAATGGAATAGTCAATTGCTCCTTGCCATAAATGTATACGGCTATTTTGTTCACTAGCGATATTGATGTCACCAGCTCTTTTTGTAATTGTACCATAACCCCCTTGAAAACCTTGTAAATCGACTGCCTTAGACAACATCGAATTAGCAGCTAAAAAAGCAAAAATCAACGGGATTAAAAAGTAAGCCAAGTTTATTCCAACTTTCTTAAGCCCCTCTTTTTTATATAATAAAATAATTGCAACTAAAAATAATACAACCACCATTCCTAAGCCAACATAAGTTGACCTTGTATTCATAATAAATAAAGCCATGATCCCTAAAAACAACACAATTAGCCCAGCAATTTTTCCGAACAACTTATTATGAATAATTACAAACAATACAAAAGGAAACTTTATCAATAAACTTGCCGCCATCACATTCTTATTCCCATTTTTCCCAGTCAAGCTTACAATATTTTGATCCAAATTCATTTCTACCATATTCTTAGAGAATCCTGAAATCACATATATCGCATCAAAAAACAAGACAACGGTGACAAAAGAAGCAACTATATTAAATAAGGTTGTAAGATTTTGTTTATGAAATAAGATAGACAAATTAATGAATATCAAATAAGTACTAAAAAGTCGTGCAAAGCAAACCAAAGTTTCAATTGGATTAATTGCATAGAAAAATGAGATTGCAGCCCATAAAATCAAAAAGCTATAGACAATTGTGAATTTTAAATTCAACACTGCAGCAATCGCAGTTTGATAAAATGCTTTATTCAATAAAATATAACCAAGAAAAAGAAAGTCAACGAAGGAAACATACAACCATTGTGCACCAATCACATCCGCACCACCTAAATCTGGAACAAAATGCACAAGTAGGTATAATAAAGCACAAAGATACCCGACGAATGAATTTTTACCCGATTGACTCATATTTATATTTTCAGGAACTAAAGATACGATAATAGCAGATTTTAAACCTTTGAGAGGATTGTCTTTACAAGCATATCTTATTTTTTTGTAGATTTAAGCCCTAAAACGATCTATTTTGGAAAACATTAGCTGCTATTACGATGGACAAATAAGTGCATTCAGCCAAACTGGTATGTCCTTAAATGACTTATTGATTCAGAGAGGTTATGGTATATTCGACTACCTAAGAGTGGTAAACAATAAGCCATTATTTGTAGAAGACCATTTAGATAGATTATACCAATCGGCAGCGATCATGCACATGGAAGTACCTCAATCAAAAGAGTCCATTTTAAAAATCGTTTTAGAATTAGTTGCCAAAAATGACATGCCTTATTCCGGATTGAAACTGATAGTTTCTGGTGGAGATAGCTCAGATGGATATGCTTTAGAAAAACCAAGACTAACCATTATACAACAGCCACTCCCCGTTCCGTCAAATAGTTTTTCTGTTAGTCCTTTTATATTGATGAGTCACCCTTTCCAACGTCAATTACCACAGGTTAAAACAACTGACTATTTAATGGCTATATACTTGCAACCTCAATTAAAGGCATTTGGTGGGCATGATATTTTATATACAAATGATGGTATGTTAAGAGAATGTCCTAGATCAAATTTCTTCTTAATTTCTGAACAAGGCCATATTGTAACACCTAAGGACGATATCTTAAAAGGAATTACAAGAAAAAACATCCTTGCTTCAGCTAGAGAAAATGGTATTGAAGTTGAAGAAAGACCAATTGCATTAGAAGAAATTAAAACCGCAAAAGGTGCATTCATAGCAAGTTCTACTAAACGCATTATCCCTGTAAGCAAAATAGACGAATCCGTGATTGCCACAGATTCGCCTATTTTAGAAAAAGTATTTAATATGTTAGTTCAAAAAGAACAAGCATATATCAATCGATAATCGATTTATTTTATTTGTTTTCTTAATGCTTCTAATTTAGCAACATATAGACTACGTCCATGTGTGCCTAGAATAATCTCGTGATCTCTTGGATGAATCTCTAAATCATGCACTGGAACACTTGCAGGCAAACCTTTTGTCCAAGCCATTGAGCTATTGCCTCCATCCAAGCTTACATACAATCCACCATCTGTTCCTACATATAACACTTTATCTGAAACAGCGTCTTCCTTAAGAACATTCACTGGTTCTACTGGTAAATCTTTCATGATTTGTTTCCATGTAGTTCCATAATCATCACTTTGGAATACATAAGCATTGAAATGATCATTTCTATATCCATTTAAAGTTACATATACTCTAGATACATTGTATTTACTTGCAACTACCCTACTTACATATAAACCTTTTGGCAATTTCTGGCTAATCAATGTAAAAGTATTTCCACCATCTTTAGAAACTTGTACATTCCCATCGTCAGAACCCGTATAGATTAATCCAAAACGGATTGGACTTTCACTTATTGTCGTTAAAGTTCCAAAAGGCACATCCCCTTGTACAGGATTTGTTGTCAAATCTGAGCTTAATGTAACAAGACTATCCCCCTTGCTCATTGAACGGTGGAACTTATTTGATCCAAAGTAAAATACGTCTTGGTTGTGACGGCTTAATAAAATTGGAGACTGCCAATTGTAACGCACTGCTGGCTCTCCTAAATCACGCATTGGTCTTACCGTTTTTCTTTCTTTAGTTGTAAGATTTTGTCTGCTATAAAATCCAAATTGAGATCCACTATATACTGTCTTATTATCTCTCCAGTCCACTTGAACCTGCATGCCATCTCCACCACCTAACATCGTATAAGGATTGTGTCCACTATCATACCAATCGTAGTTTTCTTTTGTTGTGCTAGCGCCAAACCAAGTACCATTATCTTGTAATCCACCATATACGTTATAAGGCTTTGCCATGTCTACAGTGATATTGTAAAACTGCCCAACAGCTGGTGTATTGGCTTTAAACCAATGTGCACCATTATCATAAGTGATATTACATCCACCATCATTTCCAATAATCATATGACTATCTCTTTGTCCATTCATCCAAACAAAATGATGATCGGCATGCACATTTTCTTTACCAATACTAGTGAATGATTTTCCACCATCCGTACTTAATAAAACGCCTACACCCGTAATTGCGATTTTATCTGGATTGCTTGGGCTAACAAAAACTTTACCAAAATAATAGCCATAAGTGCTATATAAATCAAGTGGCTTAGCATGTGTTTTTACCCAAGTTAAACCAGCGTTATCTGAGCGGTATACTTGAGCGCCATAGATTGGTGTTTCAAATAATGCAGTGTTTGCATCAAATAAATAATCCCAAATACAATTAGGGGCTAATTTACCTGACTTAACATCTTGTTTTAAATTCTCTGCATTGTATTTAGCAGGGATACCATTGCGTGGAGACTTTAAAAAAGTATTTAATTTCTTATCATCCAACGCGATAAACTGATCTACAGTCAAAGTTTTGAAATCTCTCAACACATACCTAGAAGTATCAGCCGCTTTTTGCATAGCTGTATCTGGTTGATGAAAGTTATTGTCAACAATTGCATACACAATAGAAGGATTTTTTGGATAAACCGCTAACCCAATTCTACCTACACCATCACCAGAAGGGAATCCACTAGTTGGTGTTGAAACCAATGTCCAATGATCGCCGCCATCTGTACTTTTATAGATACCAGAAGTTTTACCAGATTCTTCAAAATTCGAAGCGGTTCTAGTACGGTACCACATTGCTGCATATAAATTTTGTTCGTTACTTGGATCTATATCCAAATCGATTGCGCCGGTATTGGCATCTAATGCTAAGGTCTGATTCCAAGTTTTACCTGCATCTGTTGTTTTATAAACACCGCGTTCTTTATTTTCTGAATACAAATGACCTAAAACAGCTACCCACGCAGTGTTTGGATCCTTTGCAGATAATTGAATCTTACCGATATGATGACTCTCTGGTAAACCTAGGTAATCCCAAGACTTACCATTATTTGAAGAACGATACACACCTAGTCCAGCATAAGTAGAACGACTGCTATTCACCTCGCCAGTTCCAACCCAGATATGTCTGTTCTGCCAATTCACGGCTATATCTCCAATTGTTAAAATATCTTCTGAATCAAAAATTGGCGCAAAACTTTGGCCATTATTCTGTGTATGCCATAAGCCACCAGAAGCATATGCTACATAAAACTCAGTGGGATCTTGTGGATTTACTTCGATGTCTACTACACGGCCACTCATTACAGATGGACCGATATTTCTGAAACTTGTTTCATTCAAGGTAGACTTAGTTACCAATTGCTTTCTTTGGTCAATTGATTTTAATCTTTCTTGAGCTGGTGTAGGTTTTACTTGAGCCTGTGCAACAAAAGCAGCACAAAGGGCTAAAATTGTAAAAAGTCTTTTCATGCAATCAAAATTTTATTAAGGTTTTGAAGTTAAGACTTTTTCAAAAGCAATAGCAAAAAATATGATTAGCGTTTTAAACGCCTTAAAACCAATATAATCTACCTTTTTTTATCGTAATATTGAGCATGCATATTCTTATAGTTAATAATACGAGTATCCCTGTTCAGAAGTATGGTGGAACAGAAAGGGTGATATGGTGGCTAGGTAAAAAATTGGTACAAAAAGGGCACCAAGTCTCCTATCTAGTAGCTGCTGGATCCTCATGTGATTTTGCAAAAGTGTATACCCTAGATCATTCTATTCCATTTAATCAACAAATACCAACTGGTGTAGATGTAGTTCATTTGAATTGCACTGTGAATGAATTACCAAAGATTCCATACATCATCACGATGCATGGAAATTCTAATGAACAAACTCCATTGGATTTAAACACTGTTTTTGTTTCTCAAAATCATGCTTGCCGATTTGGTAGTGAGTCCTATGTACATAATGGCATTAACCCCGAAGATTATGGAGACCCAGGGTTAAATCAAAAAAGAAATTATTTTCATTTTTTAGGAGACGCCGCTTGGAGGGTGAAAAATGTACGAGGTGCAATCAAAATTGCACAAGAAGCAAAAGTTAAACTTAGGGTGATTGGCGGCCATCGTTTCAACTTTAACCAAGGTATTCGTCTCACATTCGATCCCCGAATTCAATTTGATGGTTTAAAAGGTGGGGAAGAAAAAAATGAATTATTGAAAGGATCCAAAGGACTTATATTCCCAGTGCTATGGAACGAACCATTTGGATTGTCAATTGTCGAGAGCCTTTATTTTGGCTGTCCTGTTTTTGGAACACCCTATGGTTCATTAAAAGAAATTATTCAGCCAGCAGTTGGCTTTACTAGTAATTCAATTAGTGCACTAATTGATGCTGTTAAAAATGCAGATCAATTCAATAGTTCTACTTGCCACGATTATGTGATGTCTAATTTCACGAGCGTACAAATGGCGAATAACTATTTGAAAAAATATGAACAAGTATTAAATGGTCAACATTTGAACTTATCTGCACCTATTTTAAAAGAAGTGCAAAAAGACAAATTTCTGCCATTTCTGCCTTAATCTAAGTAACTTTACGGTAGAAAATTTCTACGCAATGCCCCTCATATGAAAATATGACTTAAGTCATACTAAGACCATTACTTTATTGCAGCGAGAAAATCTTGATCCATTAAATTCAATGCTTCAGAATAACCTTGTTTATACCACTTATAACGAGCCAACATAGCAATCAACTGGTTTTGTACCAAAGTATTGCTCCTTAAATTTGCAGGTAAACCAGGCCTATTGGTTAAACGTAAATATTGATCAAAGGCCTTTGTAAAATCTTGTTTAGAATAATCAGTTATAAATGCTTTTACTGATTTATACTTATTCAATGCGGGTTGGTTCTTGATATAATACTGTAAAACAAATTCATTTATGGTTCCATTTACAAATATTGCTGTATAGTTGGTATCCTTGTACAAGATATTAGTTGGAATCCATTGATTCGGAATAATACCGCCACCATCATAAACAATATTTCCCTTCGGTGTTTTATAAGCCTTACCAATAGATGCAGTATCTTGAAGACCTTCATTGGATTGAATCACCCTTTCCATGAAATCATGTTCATAAACATCCTTACCATTTTTATAAGGACGTTGAATATTGCGACCTAATGGTGTATAATATTTTGCAGTTGTTAACCTTAATGCACCGCCATTGGATAATCTAAATTGTTGTTGAACTAATCCTTTACCAAAGGACCTTCTTCCAATCACTTTTGCACGATCCCAATCTTGCAACGCACCAGCAAGTACTTCACTAGCAGATGCAGAAGTTTCATCCATTAAAATTGTTAATGCCCCTTGTTCAAACAAACCTTCTCTCTTGCTATAATAATCAACCCTAGGCGCGTGTAATCCTTCTGTGTACACAATTAATTTATTACCTGCTAACAATTCATCTGCAATGGCAACTGCCTCTGACAACAATCCACCACCATTGCCTCTTAAATCAATTACCAAGGACTTCATTCCTTTTTGCAAAAGAGGTTCTAATGCTTGCATGAATGCCTCATAAGTTCTATCTGCAAACTTGTCAATTTTGATATACCCCAAACTGTCATTTAACATATAAGAGGCATCAACAGGCGACACTGAAACTGAAGCTCTATTTAAATTAAAAGTCATTTTTTGCTGTTTACGCAAAACAGCTAATTTCAATGATTCTGCTTCTGGTCCTTTGATCTTTCGCTTGATCTCTTCTCCATCCAGTTTACTACCTGATAATTTTACGGTATCGTCTGCTGTCAATAAAATATCACCCGTTTTTAAACCGGCTTTTGCTGCAGGACCATCAGGAATTACATAAGCCACAAAAACACTATCTCTAAATTGCTGAAATTCTATGCCTATTCCTTTATAATTTGGCTGCAATTGTTCATTGGCATCTATTAAATCTGCCGGTGGAATATAAACTGAATGAGGATCTAATTGAGCTAAATAAAAATCGGCCAATTGGGTTTGTGTGCTATCAAGATTAACTTGTTCCACATATTTAGATTTTACCAACTCAATGATTTCATCCATTGCAGATGATTTATTGAATGAAGAAAAACCAATTGAAAAACTTCCTTTTAAAAAGATCCCTATCCCAATACCTAATAATAGTATAACAGCATAGGTAATCGGGGTTACCCAACTTGTTTGAGTAGATCGAGGTTGATTTTGTAGCATATTAGATGAATTCTAGGCAAATTTACATCAAATCAAAATGAAATAACTAATTTCATGTCTTAGTTCAACTCCTATGAAAAAGACTTATTTAATAGCTGATAGTGGTGCCACCAAATGCCACTGGACCTTGGTACAAAATGGCAAACGTCAAACCATTAAAACTACTGGGATTAGTCCTTATTTCTTAGGGCTTGAAGCTATTGTTAAATTGCTTGAAAAAACATTCCAAAAAAAGACAGATATATCAAAAGTGGATGCGGTCTATTTTTACGGAACTGGATTGAGCAATCCTGACAATGTAACCATATTAAAAAAAGCCTTAAAAGCAGTTTTCAAAAATGCCAAATTAGATATACAAACCGATTTAATGGCTATTGCTAGAGCGGCTTGTCAAAATAAAAAAGGGGTAGTCTGTATTTTAGGAACTGGCTCGAATGCGGGATTTTACAATGGCACTAAAATTACAAAAAACAGTCCTGGACTTGGGTATGTATTAGGAGATGAAGGTAGTGGCGCTTATCTAGGCAAAAAAGTATTGCAGTATTTTTTATACAAAACTTTTGACGAGGAATTAATGAAGATATTTGAGAAGAAATATAATCTAGACCGTGCTGCAATATTGAATAAAGTATATAAAGAACCAACGCCCAATAGTTATATCGCCAGCTTTACTGATTTTCTAGTAGAAAATAGAGGGCATTATATGGTGGAAAATATAATTGAAGACGGCATTAACGATTTCTTCTTTACCCACTTGAATAAGTTAAACGAATCTTGGCTACACCCTATTCATTTTGTGGGCAGCGTTGCTTATGGCTTTAGAGATGTATTAAAGCAATTGGCTATCAGTTATGAAATTGAATTAGGGAAAATTGTAAAAAGCCCGATGGATGGTTTAATTGAATACCACAGCAAACATTAGGGCAAAATGCATGACATAGAACCCTACTATCACTGGCGTCACCTTTACACCGCAGAAGCGGATCCAAAATCTATTTTTTTTGGAAGAACTTATAGTGAATTTGAATTTTCACAAACGGTTTATAATTACTACATCCATCCACAGTGGGATGAATTTGGAAGCAAGACATTGTACCTGAAAATTTTGTACACGGATTATGATGCAAAATTTGCAATTATTGAATTCATTGGAGAATGGAACGACACCATCGAAAATGATATTATGGAATTGAAGCGCGAAGTGATTGATAAATTAATGTCAGAAGGTATCATTAAATTTATTTTGATTGCAGAAAACGTATTTAATTTCCATAGCGGAGACAAAGATTATTACGAGGAATTGTATGATGAATTATCCGAAGAAGATGGATGGGCCGTATTAATCAACTTTAATCCTGCAGCCCAACATGACTTTTTATTACGCAAGCTGAATAGGTATATCGAATTATTGGAAATGGAAGCATGGCGCACCTACAAACCAGAACATTTTTTTCAGTTTATTGACCAGAAACTAAGTCAGCGATTAGAATTATAATGAACAATTAAACCCATTAAAATCTGCGTTTAGTATTCTATTAAAATTGAGTTGAATTTAATAAACAAGATCCTCGTAAGCTGCTAAAAGTTCCCTGTAAGCATGGTCGTCTTTGGCTAATTTTGTAGCTGCCAAGCCCTTTTCATACCATTCTATAGCTGCATCTCGCTCTGATAAGGTTTCTAAGCATTTAGCCAAATGATAATAAGAACCAACATAATCAGGAAACTCGGTCAATATCTCAATAAACAAAGATTTTGCCTTTGCCAAATCCCCTATCTTAATATACTCAAGCGCTAAGGCATGTCTTAAAAAGTTATCCTTAGGTTGTTGATTTAAAAATTCAATAATTCTTTCAATTCGTTCCATCTTATCTTATATTTGCATTAGTTGCATAAACAACCAAAAAGAATTAGACTATGAAGCTATTAGTTTGCATCAGCAAAACACCAGACACCACATCTAAAATTGCCTTCACCGAAGGTAATACAAAGTTCGATGAAAACGGCGTACAATGGATCATCAATCCTTATGACGAATGGTATGCATTAGTAAGAGCCATCGAATTAAAAGAACAAGATCCTTCTACTACGATACATTTAATAACAGTTGGTGAAGCGGATGCAGAACCAATTATTAGAAAAGCATTAGCTCTAGGTGGTGATGAAGCAATTCGTGTAAATATTCAAAGCAATGATTCATTTGTAGTCGCTAGCCAAATAGCAGCAATTGCAAAAGAAGGGGCTTATGATTTAATCCTAACTGGAAAAGAAACAATTGATTACAATAGTGCTTGTATTGGATCTATGTTATCAGGTTTATTAGACCTGCCATTTGTTTCATTAGCAAATAAAATGGATTTAAGCGGAAACACAGCTAGTATTCAAAGAGAAATTGAAGGTGGTGAAGAAGTTTGTGAAGTGGTGTTACCTGCAATTGTAAGTTGTCAAAAAGGAATGGCAGAACAAAGAATTCCAAACATGAGAGGTATCATGGCTGCAAGAACTAAACCATTGAAAGTAGTTGAGCCAATTGCTGTTCAAGCAACCACTACAATTCAAGCTTTTGACTTACCTCCAGCAAAATCTGGTGTTAAATTAGTCGCTGCTGATAATGTAGATGAACTAGTTAGATTATTAAAAGAGGAAGCAAAAGCATTCTAAATATTTCAAACAAAAAATTATGGTACTTATATATATTGACCAAGCGGAACAACAAGTAAAAAAATCTTCTTTAGAAGCCATTTCTTATGGCGCAGCACTTGCGAAGCAATTAGGTGTTTCTGCAGAAGGGATAATACTTGGCACAGTGAACGATGACTTAGCTGGTTTAGGAAAATATGGTTTACAAAAAGTGCACCAAGTAGCAGATGCAAGCTTGAATCATTTTGACTCAAAAGTATTCACTCAAGTACTTACGAATGCAGCCAAAGCGACAGGTGCAACAGTTCTTGTATTTGCACATAACTTAAATGGTAAAGCAATAGCTCCAGCAGTGGCAGTTAAACTACAAGCAGGTATTGTAACTGGCGCAAATAGTTTGCCAAATACAAGCAATGGATTTACTGTGACTAAAACAGTATTCTCAGGTAAAGCATTTGCAAAAATAAATATTGACACCCCAATCAAAGTAATTTCAATTAACCAAAATTGCTTTGGTGTTCAGTCACATGAAGGGAGTGCAACTGTTCAAGCATTAGCAATAACAGTTCCTACCCCTTCTATTAAAATTACGGCAACACATAAAGTGGAAGGCGAAATTCCATTGACCGAAGCTAGCTTAGTTGTTAGTGGCGGACGTGGTTTAAAAGGACCAGAAAACTGGGGCATTATCGAAGACCTTGCAAAAGCTTTAGGAGCAGCCACAGCTTGTAGCCGTCCAGTTTCTGATTCAGATTGGAGACCTCATCATGAGCATGTGGGCCAAACTGGTGTTCAAGTAGCTCCAAATCTATATATCGCTGTTGGTATTTCCGGAGCCATCCAACACTTGGCGGGTGTAAACAGAAGTAAGACAATTGTTGTCATTAACAAGGATCCAGAAGCGCCTTTCTTTAAAGCTGCAGACTATGGTATTGTTGGAGACGCTTTTGAAGTTTTACCTGCTTTAACTGCTGCAATACTAAAATCGAAGGCCTAATTTAAACCAAAGCTTTTTTGCTTTAACTTTGTAAAGCAAATAATCTTATGCAAAAAATTGAACTTGAAATTGTTGCGCTATCACATAGCATTACTCAGTCCAACTCCTACGCGGTTATATTAGGAGAGATCAATGGCTTGAGACGTTTACCTATTGTGATTGGTGGATTCGAAGCACAAGCCATTGCAGTTGCATTAGAGAATATGCATCCGTCTAGGCCATTAACACATGACCTGATGAAAAACTTCATGACTGCTTTCGATTTAGCTTTACAAGAAGTTTATATATGCGATTTACAAGAAGGCATTTTCTATTCTAAACTAGTTTGTCATAATAATCATGATACTTTAGAAATTGATAGCAGAACAAGTGACGCATTGGCTTTAGCTGTTCGATTTGGCTGTCCAATTTTTGTATACGAACATATATTGGATCAGGCAGGATTGGCCAATGAAAAAAATGAGAAAGTAGATATCCAAACTACTGTAACAAAAACTTCTGAAAGAAGTGATCTAGCAAAACTTTCATTATCAGAATTAAATGATTTACTGAACGAAGTTTTAGAACAAGAAGATTATATACGCGCTATTGATATCAGAGACGAAATCAATAAACGCAATGAACCAAAGCAGCCATAGGATGATTCAATTTCCTAACTGCAAAATCAATTTAGGCTTGTCTATTCTTGCAAAAAGAGCAGACGGATACCATGAACTAGAAACGGTTTTTTATCCCATTGCATTGAATGATTCATTAGAAATTTTACCCGCCGATACTTTATCTTTAAATCAATCAGGCATTTCAGTTCCCGGAGATCCAGCTCAAAATCTTTGTTTAAAAGCCTATCATTTACTAAAAAAAGATTTTCCACAGCTTCCATATGTTCAAATGCATTTGCATAAAAATATTCCAATGGGCGCGGGACTTGGAGGAGGATCTAGCGATGGAACTTCGGCTTTATTGATTTTGAATAAGCAATTCTCTCTTGGTCTAAGCGATACTCATTTAATACATTATGCGAGTCAGCTTGGAAGCGATTGTCCTTTTTTTGTTTACAACAAGGCCTGTCATGCAACTGGTAGAGGAGAAATTTTAACACCAATTCAACTAGACCTTTCTGATTATCAATTTTTATTAGTCCATCCTGGCAAGCATATTTCCACTGCATGGGCTTTTCAACAATTGACACCTCATACTAAAGCAGAAAGCATACAATCTATCATTTCAAAACCAATTGGTGAATGGAAAAATAATTTGGTGAATGATTTTGAAATACCTGTATTTAAAGCTGAGCCTACCCTTTCTCTTATCAAAGAACAACTCTATGAATTAGGAGCCCTTTACGCTAGCATGAGTGGATCAGGCAGTTCTTTATTTGGTATTTTTCCAAAACATCATTTTGAACAAGCTCCAAAGATGGAGCATGCTTTGCGCATTGATCTAATTTAAAATTTCAAACCAAACCCATATTGCGAACGTTCGTTATTGAATAAAATTTAACGATAACGATTGTAATTTGATATTTTTCAAATAGTTAGTAAGTATATTGAATATATTCTCGCAAAAGATCAGTTTTTTTGTAATTTCCGTAAGATCACTCTTATCGTATTTTCAAAAAAGCATATTCTATGTCACAAAACCAACCTTTTGGATTATACCATCCCGATTTTGAACATGATGCCTGCGGGATTGGATTTGTTGCTCATATAAAAGGAATTAAATCCCACCAAAACATTGGTGATGCCTTAACTATTCTAGAAAATATGGAGCATCGTGGCGCAAGTGGCAGTGAAGCAAACACAGGTGATGGTGCAGGAATTATGATTCAGATTCCTCATGAGTTTTTCTTTAACGAGTTGTTAGCACAAGGAATACACTTACCCAATTCAAAAGAATATGGTGTTGGATTTTTATTTTTTCCAACTGAAAAAGGAATTGCAGAAGAATGTAAAGATATATTCGGACGTGCGGCAGAAAAAATTGGTTTAGAAATTATTGGCTATCGAAAAGTACCAGTCAATAAAAGAAATATTGGAACAACTGCTTTATCAGTTGAGCCAATTATGGAGCAGGTTTTTATTAAGCGTCCAGACCATATTACAGATAGTTTAGCTTTTGAACGTAAACTATTTATTTTAAAAAATTACGCAACGCATACCATTAATAATACCATTAAAAAAGAAGCAATTGGATTTTACATTGCCTCTTTATCTCAAAATGTGATAGTTTATAAAGGGCAACTGACAAGTCATCAAGTGCGTGATTACTTTACAGACCTAAGTCAAAAAACTGCAGTGTCCGCTTTTGGCTTAGTACACTCCCGTTTCGCAACAAACACCTTCCCCTCTTGGAAATTGGCACAACCATTTAGATATATTGCACACAATGGCGAAATCAATACTTTACAAGGAAATCTAAATTGGCTTAGATCTGGCGAAGCAAGCTTCTTGTCGCCCTACTTTAGTAAAGAAGAATTAGAAATGGTAATTCCAATCGTTCCTTCTGGACAATCTGATTCAGCTTGTTTAGACAACGTAATTGAATTATTAACCTTATCTGGAAGATCCTTACCTCATGTGATGATGATGTTGATTCCAGAAGCATGGGATGGCAATGACTTAATGGATCCAATTAAAAAAGCATTCTACGAATTTCATGCAGCAATCATGGAACCATGGGATGGACCAGCATCTATCTCTTTCACCAATGGGCAAATGATTGGTGCAACATTAGACCGAAATGGTTTAAGACCATCAAGGTATTGTGTAACCAATGATGATCGGGTTATTATGGCATCAGAAACTGGCGCATTACCAATTGACCAATCCATCATCATTGAAAAAGGTAGATTACAACCAGGTAAAATGTTTGTAGTAGATATGGAAGCTGGTCGTATTATCAGTGATGCTGAATTAAAGCAAACAATTTGCAGCGCACAACCCTATTCAGATTGGTTAAACCAATATAAAATTAGATTAGAAGAATTACCTGAACCAAGAATTCAGTTTACGCATTTAGAACAGGAACAAATATTCAAATACCAAAAAGCATTTGGCTATAGTAAAGAGGACCTTGATTGGATTATTACACCTATGGCTTTGGACGGCAAGGAACCTATAGGATCGATGGGAACTGACACCCCACTTGCTATTTTAAGCGATCAAGCGCAGCATTTAACAAGTTATTTTAAACAACTATTTGCACAAGTAACGAATCCTCCAATTGATCCTATCAGAGAAAGAATGGTGATGTCATTGGCGACTTTTGTAGGAAGTCTTGGAAATTTATTAGTTGAGAATCCAAAAGATAGCCATTGTGTTGCGCTGAAACATCCAATTCTTAACAACCATGAATTGGAAAAAATTAGAAGTATTGATACTGGCGTATTCCAAGCAAAAACTTTACAATGTTACTTTAGAGCAGATGGCAAAGAGGGCTCTTTACAAAGAGGATTAGACAGACTATGTCGATATGCAGTTGATGCGGTAGAGGATGGATTTGAAGTTATTGTATTAACTGATAGGTCTATAGATTCAGAACACGCAGCTATACCAAGTTTATTGGCATGTTCAGCAGTACATCATCATTTGATTAGAAAAGGGTTAAGAGGTAAAGTAGGTATTATTGTAGAAGCGGGTGATGTTTGGGAAGTGCATCATTATGCATGTTTAATTGGATTTGGTGCTACAGCCATCAATCCATATCTAGCCTTGTCCTCTATAAGAGCAATGAAATTAGCAGGTACTATAAAAACTGATTATGACACAGATAAACTAAAGAAAAACTATATAAAGGCGGTAAATGAAGGATTATACAAAGTATTCTCTAAAATGGGAATCTCCACTTTACAATCCTATCAAGGTGCACAAATTTTTGAAATCATTGGAATCAATAAAGTAGTCGTAGATAAATATTTTACTGGAGCGACATCAAGAATTCAAGGAATGGGCCTAGATGAAATTGCAAAAGAAATTTTAGCAAAACATGAATTGGCCTTTGCAAAAAAATCAACTCCAATTGAACGTTTACCTGTTGGCGGAATTTATCAATGGAAAAGACGAGGCGAAGCACATTTATTTAATCCACAAACCATACATGCCTTACAACATTCCACCAGCACTGGAGATTATGCTGGATTTAAAAAATATTCAAAACTTGTAAACGATCAAACAGAAAAAGCTTATACACTTAGAAGTTTATTTGATTTTAAACCTACAAGGCCAAGTATAAGTATAGATGAAGTTGAACCAGCATCCTCTATTTATAAACGTTTTGCAACCGGTGCAATGTCTTTTGGATCCATCTCTTGGGAAGCCCACACGACACTTGCCATTGCAATGAATCGACTAGGTGGAAAAAGTAATACTGGTGAAGGTGGAGAAGATCCAATCCGTTATCAAAAAATGGAAAATGGCGATTCAATGCGTAGTGCAATCAAACAAGTTGCTAGTGCAAGATTTGGTGTAACAAGTCAGTACTTAACTGAGGCTGACGAGATTCAAATAAAAATGGCACAAGGTGCTAAGCCTGGAGAAGGCGGACAATTACCAGGTGATAAAGTGGACGAATGGATTGGTAAAACAAGACATTCCACACCAGGTGTTGGTCTAATTTCCCCACCTCCACACCATGATATTTATTCAATTGAAGATTTATCTCAATTAATTTTTGATTTAAAAAATGCGAATCGAGCTGCAAGAATCAATGTCAAATTAGTATCTAAAGCTGGTGTTGGAACCATTGCAGCTGGTGTAACAAAAGCAAAAGCTGATGTAGTATTAATTGCAGGATATGATGGCGGAACTGGCGCATCTCCACTAAGTTCAATTAAGCATACTGGTCTACCATGGGAATTAGGATTAGCTGAAACACATCAAACGCTAGTGAAAAATAATCTAAGATCTAGAGTAGTCGTTCAAGCGGATGGTCAAATGAAAACAGGAAGAGATATCGCCATCGCTACTTTACTAGGTGCAGAAGAATGGGGTGTTGCTACTGCTGCATTGGTAGTAGAGGGATGTATCATGATGCGCAAATGCCATATGAATACTTGTCCAGTTGGCGTTGCCACCCAAGATCCTGAATTACGTAAACGATTTAAAGGCGACCCAGATCATGTAGTAAGATTCTTTGAATACATCACTGAAGAACTCAGGGAGATCATGGCAGAATTAGGTTTTAGAACTATTAATGAAATGGTAGGTCAAGTGGATGCCTTAACAATGCGAAAAAATATTGCGCATTGGAAATATAAACACTTAGACTTAAGTGGCGTATTGTATAAAGCAGCGCCAGATGCATCAGTTGGTTTATTTCAAACAGAAATTCAAGATCATGGTTTATCTAATGTTTTAGATTGGCAATTATTAGAAGCCGCTAAACCTGCAATAGAAAATCAATCTAAAGTGCAAGCCGCATTCAACATTAAGAATACAGATAGAACAGTTGGCACTATTTTATCTAATGAAATTTCAAAGAAGTATAAAGAAGCAGGATTACCAGATACAACAATTCATTTCAAATTTACAGGTACTGCAGGTCAGAGCTTTGGCGCATTCAATACAAAGGGTGTGACGCTTGAACTAGAAGGAGATGCAAATGACTATTTTGGAAAGGGATTAAGTGGCGCAGAATTAATTGTCTATCCAGATAAAAAGGCGCCTTTTGTTGCTGAGCAAAATATCTTAATTGGCAATGTGGCACTTTACGGTGCAACAAGTGGCCATGCCTATATAAGAGGTAAGGCAGGTGAACGTTTTGCAGTTCGTAATTCAGGCGCATCTGTTGTGGTAGAAGGCATTGGCGACCACGGCTGTGAATACATGACTGGTGGGATAGCGGTTATTCTTGGCGAAACAGGCAGGAACTTTGCTGCAGGAATGAGCGGCGGTATTGCTTACGTATACAACCTTGCAAATGATTTTGCAAGTCTTTGTAATCAAGAAATGGTTGACTTAGACCCAGTGGATGCATCTGATATAAATTTATTACAAAATATGTTGTCTGCACATTATGAAAAAACAGGTAGCGCAGTTGCGAAGTTCATTCTTGCTGATCTAGACAATCAATTGAAAAATTTTATCAAAGTATTTCCACGTGATTATAAAAAAGTATTGGCTACAAAAAAAGTAGCAACACTTAATAAATAAGTGAAATGACTTAGTACAGAATCAATCATTATTAAATGAATTCTGAAAAATAATTTTAGAAAATATCGAAGCTTAAACTATGGGAAAGCCAACAGGATTTAAAGAATATACTAGAACATTACCTACTAAATTACCAGTAGCAGAAAGGATACAAAATTACAAGGAATTTGTACCCTTGATGCCTGAACAGCAATTGAACGAACAATCTGCGCGTTGCATGAATTGTGGTGTTCCTTTTTGTCACAATGGATGCCCATTGGGTAATATCATCCCAGAATTCAATGACGCAGTTTATAACAAAGAATGGAAGGAAGCATATGAAATTTTAATTTCAACCAATAACTTTCCTGAGTTTACAGGACGTATCTGCCCTGCCCCTTGTGAAACTGCTTGTGTATTAGGAATCAATCAACCTGCGGTCACTATCGAAGAAATTGAAAAAAATATTATTGAAATTGCTTTTGAAAAAGGTTTTGTTCAACCAAGAAAACCAAATAATAGAACTGGTAAAAAAGTAGCCGTGATTGGATCTGGCCCAGCCGGTTTAGCCACCGCAGCTCAATTGAATTATGCTGGACATAAGGTAACCGTTTTCGAACGCGATCCAAAACCAGGAGGATTATTAAGATTTGGAATCCCCGATTTTAAACTGGAGAAAAGCGTTGTTGAACGAAGAATACAAATTTTAGAACAAGAAGGTGTTGAATTTAAATGCAATGCCAATGTAGGAGTAAATATTAGAGTAAGTGATATCAAACGCGAATTTGATGCCATAGTATTAGCAGGAGGCTCTACCATCCCAAGAGACTTACCAATTCCTGGAAGGGAATTAAATGGCGTCCATTTTGCAATGGATTTTTTAAAGCAACAAAACAAAAGAGTAAGCAACCTAAAAATTGAAGAAAATGAATTAACAGCTGCTCATAAAAATGTGGTGGTGATTGGAGGTGGGGATACGGGAAGCGACTGTGTTGGAACATCTAACCGTCACAAAGCAAAAAGTATTACCCAATTTGAATTATTACCAAAACCGCCGGAGGAAAGAGCACCCTATATGCCATGGCCTACCTATCCTATGTTGTTAAAAACTACTACTTCACATGAAGAAGGCGCAGAAAGATTATGGAATATTGCTACTAAAGCATTCATAGGAGATGCGCAGGGAAATTTAAAAGGCATACAAGTAGTTGATGTTGCCTGGACAGCATCAGCTGATGGAAGACCAGCACAATTTAAAGAGATAGAAGGAAGCTTAAGAGAACTCCCATGTGAATTGGTTTTATTAGCCATGGGCTTTTTACATCCACAAGCAACTGGCCTACTTGAAGAATTAGAAGTTGAACTAGACGAGCGGGGCAATGTCAAAGCAAATGAAAAACAATTCAAAACAAATGTAAATAATGTTTTCACTGCTGGAGATATGAGAAGAGGTCAATCATTGGTTGTTTGGGCCATCAGTGAAGGAAGAGAGTGCGCAAGACAGGTTGATTTATTTTTAATGGGTAGCTCCCTTTTAGAATCCAAGGATAGTAGTTTACTAGCAAACAGCTATTAATTTTACGAAAATCATATTATAAAATATTACATATTAAATATTTTACATTTTTTTAAATAAAAAAGGGGCAATTGCCTCTTTTTTCATTTAAACTTTTCCACAATTTATTTTTAATTTTTTGAATAAATACTTGAATAAAATTCATATAAATCAATGCTGTATTGATTTATATGAATTTCAACAATTTTATATTATATATATTACATTAATTAATATATAATATATTTTACGTTTTTAATTCATTTTTTGTAATTTTAACAGACAATAAATCACATCTATTAATTTATAATATCAATTCGCATTTATGAAAAATGAAACTGTTCAAAAATGGGCTCCTTTCCTTCTCTTATTAGCCGTTGCTATTACAGCTTTATTTGTTCCTCAATTACCAAGTTATGCCGGAGACGCGTCCACCTATAGTCCTGCTGACATCGCTTGGATCTTAGTAGCTACTGCCCTAGTCTTTATTATGACACCGGGTTTAGCCTTTTTTTATGGCGGAATGGTGCATAGAAAAAATATCATTTCTACAATGATCAAAAGTATCGTTTCGGCAGGTTTAGTTACTATCATCTGGGTAACGATTGGTTATAGCTTAAGCTTTGGAGAATCTATCAACGGTATTATTGGTAATCCAATGACCCATTTATTTTTCAAAGGCGTTGCAGATGGAGCACCTGTTTTACAAGGTGGGGTTCCATTAACTATTCCATTACTCTTATTTGCATTATTTCAATTAATGTTTGCAATCATCACTCCGGGTCTTGTTGTAGGTGCCGTTGCTGAACGTATCAAATTCACTTCTTATATTTTATTCATTGTTTTGTTTATGTTACTAGTTTACGCACCATTAGCGCATTGGTCATGGCATCCAAATGGATTTTTATTGAAGATGGGCGCATTAGACTTTGCAGGTGGAACAGTTGTACATATTAGTGCAGGCTGTGCAGCATTAGCTGGTGCGATAGTTTTAAAATCAAGACGTGCAAAACTAGAGCAACAAGAAATTCCTCCTGCGAATATCCCTTATGTACTGATTGGAACTGGTTTGTTATGGTTTGGTTGGTTTGGCTTTAATGCAGGATCTGCACTTGGTGCAAATAGTCTTGCGGTGAATGCATTTGCAACCACTAATACAGCAGCAGCTGCCGCAGGCTTAGCTTGGATGTTCTTTGATGTTATGCGCGGGAAAAAACCTTCAGTTCTTGGATTTTGTATTGGTGCTGTTGTAGGTTTAGTTGCTGTTACACCAGCTGCAGGTTTTGTTGGCATTCCACAAAGCATTTTTATAGGCGTAGTGGGTGCTGTTATTTCTAATGTATTAAGTCATGCATTTAAATTGTCAAGAGTAGATGATACATTAGATGTATTCCCTTGTCATGGTATTGGTGGAATGGTAGGTATGTTACTAACTGGGGTATTTGCATCTAAAGCGATTAACCCTGCTGGCAACGATGGCTTGTTCTACGGTAACCCAGCCTTCTTCTTGACACAATTAAAAGCAATGTTAATTGTAGTTGCCTATAGCTTCACTGTTTCATATGGTATATTTAAATTAATCGCATTCATACTTCCACTACGTGTATCTGAAGAAGAAGAAGAACTAGGACTTGATGCTACACAACACGACGAAAAATATGGTAGAAACCCAATGAAAGCATAAAAAAAGGGCATAGCGATTGAAAAACTTCTGACAAAGTTAATCTGCTATACCCCCGTTAATTAAAACTTATACAATGATAAAAAATATTTTACTTACTACCCTGTTTTTTCTGGTTTTAAATGCAGGCTATGGTCAATCAGATTCCACAAAATCAAATAATACAATTCACATCTCAGGTAGCGTAGATGCTTATTTAAGATCAGCATTCAATAGTTCAAAAGAAAACACAAATAATTTTACCAGTTTTACAAATTCAAATCAAAAACTGCAATTAGGAATGATTTCAGCAAAGGCTGATTATACAAAAGGGAATTTTTACGCTACTGTTGATCTAGGATTTGGTAAAAGAGCCGAAGAATTTTCATATAATGATAAAGGCATTTTAGCAAATTTAAAACAGGCTTATATTTCCTACTCAGTTTCCGACCGATTCAAGTTAAGTGCTGGTAAATGGGCTACTCATGTTGGCTATGAACTTTTAGATGCCCCATTGAACAGAAATTATAGCATGTCTTATGGCTTTTCATACGGTCCATTTTTTCACACAGGAGTTAAAGCCGATTTTGCAGTCAATAGTAAAAGTGGACTGATGTTCGGTATAGCCAACCCTACCGATAATTTAAACGCAATTTCACCATACAAAGTGATCATTGGACAGTACAGTAGTAAATTTTTTAAGGACAAAACTGTTCTTTATATCAATTATCAAGGAGGAAAAACGGGAGATGAATCTAGCTATAACCAATGGGATCTAGTACTTGCAAATACATTGACAGATCAATTAGCCATTAATTATGATGGAACAGTTTTTATGAATAAAGTAGCTGGCAAAAAAAGTATTTGGAAAAGCAATGCCTTTTATGTGAATTATGACCCAAACAAAAAAATAGGATTCACTTATCGCTCTGAATTCTTCTATGATAAAAATGCAATATCAGCGGGGGCATTTGCAACTAATATCTTTGCAAATACCCTTTCGTTGAATTATAAAATACATAAATTAACGATTCTACCAGAATTAAGAATTGAGTCCGCTAAAGACCCCATTTATTTGAATAAAGAAGGCAACGCAGCGAATAAATCTGCAAGTTTTATACTGGCAGCCATCTATAAATTTTAAAGGTTTTATTGGTTTTTAAGCAAGCAATCTACGGCCTGAATTTCTATTCGGGCCTTTTTTGTTATATTAGCGACTAAGATGAAAACAATCCTTCGCCCAATTCAATTCCTTTATTGCTGCTATGCACTTTTTGTATTTGCATTGCTTACAATTATTTCTTTACTCACCATGTTGATTACCTTACCCTTAGGTGAGAAAAATCTAACAAAGCGTATCTATAAAATTGCAAGGTACTTTTCTAAAGCATTATACCTATTCTTAGGAATGCGTCATAAAGAAATTTACGAGGGAAAGCATCATTTTGATAAACCCCATGTATTTGTGGGTAACCACAATTCCTATATGGATATCCCCCCGATTGTGAGACTCAAACATCAGCCAATACGCCCATTAGGGAAATTTGAATCCTCAAAAATTCCACTTTTTGGTCTTTTTTACAGACATGCTGTTATAATGGTTGATAGAAGTAACCCGGAAAAAAGAGCAGAAAGTCTTAGAAATCTGAAGGAAGCCTTAAAACAAAAAATATCCATCTTTATTTTTCCAGAGGGGACATTTAGCATGACAGAGGACCAGCCTTTAAAATCATTTTACAATGGCGCTTTTAAATTAGCCATTGAGATGCAAGTGCCCATACAACCAGTTCTAATGGTAGATGCTGTGGATAGAATGCATTTTAAAAGCATATTTAGTCTTCGTCCAGGCTTGAATAGGGTTGTATACCTTCCAACAGTCTATGTTGACAACTACACCATCGAAGACTTAGATATTTTAAAAGAACAAGTGTACAAAATGATGGATGATGGACTAAGAAGATATAGAGTGTATCCAGCATCTTAATGTATTTTTGCAACCAAAATGTACGCCGAAATAATCATACCATTAGCCCTGCCCAAAAATTACACATGGGCCATCCCCACTGAAATGTCAGAAGGGGTTATGATTGGTATGCGCGTAGAAGTAATGTTAGGGTCTAATAAAAGATATGCAGGCATTATTAAACGTATTGTAAATGAAAAGCCAGCTTCTTTTAATCCAAAACCGATTCTTGGTGTATTAGACGATGAGCCAATTGTATTTCAAGCACAATTAGACCTATGGGAATGGATGGCCAACTATTACATGTGCACAGAGGGCGAAGTAATGCAAGCTGCAATACCAAGTCATTTAAAAATATCGAGTGAAAGTGTTTTTATTTTAAATGAAGAGTCAGATATAGATGGACAACAATTAACAGACACAGAATATATAATTTCAGAAGCTTTACAAATAAAAAAACAATTAAGTTTAGTAGAAATCCAAAAGCTTCTTGATAAAAAGTCTGTTTATCCTGTTATTAACAAATTAATCCAAAAAGGGATATGTAGTGTACAAGAAACGATGCATGATAAATACACCATCAAATTTGAAAATGTATTGCATTTACACCCTAACTATAAGTCAGAAGCTGAATTAGAAAAATTAATGAATGATTGGAGTAGAGCACCCAAACAATTGGCACTTCTTCTATCATTTTTACATTTACAAAAAACAGAAGGACATGTTCAACAAAAAGCTTTACTAGAAAAATCTGGAGCCGCAAGTGCCCAATTGAAAGCTTTAGTTGACAAAGGAATAATTGTTGTTGAGAAAAGAAAAGTTGACCGCCTTGCAGTAGACTTAAGCTTGGGCAATACAAATTTGCACCAACTTTCTCCTCAACAACATCTTGCGTTTGATTCTATTACGGAACAAATGAATACCCATTCGGTAAATTTATTACATGGCATTACAGGTAGTGGTAAAACACAGATTTATGCTGCATTGATAGAAAAAGCGATTCAGGCTAATCAGCAAGCATTATATATGTTACCTGAAATTGCATTGACTGCTCAAATGATACGTAGGCTTAAACAATATTTTGGTGGCAAAATTGCCATATACCATTCTAAGTTTAACCCCAACGAAAGAGTTGAAATTTGGAATAAGGTAAAGTCTGGTGAAGTTAAAATCGTATTAGGTGCAAGGTCTGCACTATTCCTACCATATAAAAATTTGTCTTTAATTATAGTAGATGAAGAACATGACCCTTCCTATAAACAACAAGATCCAGCACCAAGGTATCAAGCAAGAGATACAGCAATATACTATGCCAATCAATTGGGTGCTAAAATAATTCTAGGATCTGCAACACCATCAATCGAAACTTTTTACAATGCAATGCAGAATAAGTTTGGCTACTACCATCTAAATGAAAGATTTAGTGAAGGTGCTTTGCCTAAAATGACCATTGTAGATACAAAAAAACAGTCAGATCAATCTGCTATACTCACCCCCTATTTGCTAGAAGCAATACAAGCTACTGTTGCAAATAATAAACAAGTGATTCTTTTTCAGAATAAAAGAGGCTATGCACCTTATATAATTTGTGAAACATGTGGTTGGATACCCCATTGTAAACAATGTGATGTTAGTTTAACACTACATAAAGCCAAACATTTACTTTCATGTCACTACTGCGGCGCCACCTACCCGGTGGTTCATACTTGTGAAGCCTGTGGAAAACAAAGTTTTAAACAAAAAAGTTTTGGTACTGAACAAATAGAAGAAAAATTAGCAAAAGCATTACCCCATATTAGAATCGCAAGAATGGACTTGGATAATGTAAAAGGCAAAAATGAACATGATCAATTGATTCAGCTTTTTGAACAAAGGCAGATTGATGTCTTGGTTGGAACACAAATGGTCGCAAAAGGATTAGATTTTGAAAATGTTGACCTAGTCGGAATAGTGGATGCAGATAGCTTATTGAATTTTAACCAATACAGGGTTAATGAAAGGGCTTTTCAAATGATGGAACAAGTTAGTGGAAGAGCTGGAAGAAAAAATGATCAGGGAAGAGTGATTGTACAACTAAGTCAAACCAATCACCCTGTAATTGAATTTGTAAAAGACCATGACTACCTTTCATTTTATCAATTTGAAATAAATAATAGAAAACATTTTGCCTATCCCCCTTTTAGTCGTTTAATGAGCATCTTATTTAAACACAAAGAAAATCAACTAGCGGAAGAAGCAGCCAATCATTTTTTAAAGTCCTTAGACCCATTGATTCAAAAGACGGTAATGGGTCCCGCACAACCAATCATCAATAGAATAAGGAATAAATACATTTGGGAACTATGTGTTAAAATAAGCAAGCAACCGCATCAATTGCAAATTGCAAAAAAACAGTTGCTTCATTTTATTCATTTAATTGCGGTACATCCAAGGTATAAGTCTGTACAAATCATCATAGATATTGACCCGAATTAAATGAAGCTTCAAGAAAATATATCTTTAAAACCATACCATAGTTTTGCTTGCGAAGAGACCACCGCCTTCTTTATAAAAGTTCAAACAAAAGAAGTTTTATTAGAAGCTATTAACTGGGCAAATGAAAACAAAGTGCCCTTTTTGATTTTAGGCGCCGGGACGAATATATTATTTACAAAACATTACAACGGATTAGTAATAAAATTAGAGCTTACAGGGATTCAGAAAATACAAGAAACAGCTTCTGATATCATTTTACAAGTTGGAGCTGGAGAAAACTGGTCCCATTTTGTGAGTTACTGTGTGCAAAAATCTTGGGGTGGTTTAGAAAATCTAAGTTTAATACCTGGTACTGTGGGTGCAGCTCCAATTCAAAACATTAGTGCTTATGGTGTTGAAGTATGTGAGCATATATTAAACATCCAAGCTTTTGATACAATTGAAAACAACTGGACTACGATTGCAAAAGATAACTGTGCATTTGGTTATAGAGATAGTATTTTTAAGCAAGATCCCACAAGGTACATTGTAACTGCTGTTCAATTTATATTATCAAAACAGCCAAGACTAAGAACAGAATATGGTGCTATTAAATCCGTATTACACGAAAGAGGCATTCACAATCCAAGCGTAGAATCTATAGCAAGTGCTGTTGCTTATTTAAGATCAAATAAATTACCTGACCCTAAGAAATTGGGAAATGCAGGTAGCTTTTTTAAGAACCCCACAATTTCTACAATTGAATACGATAGGCTTATTTTACAATTCCCAACTTTGATGGCCTATCCTATAGATGATCATAACTACAAAATTGCCGCTGGTTGGCTCATAGAAGCTTGTGGGTGGAAAGGAGTCATTAAAGACAATGTTGGTTGTTACAAAGACCAAGCTTTGGTCATTGTAAACTATGGCGCAAATTCAGGGAAAGTGATTTTAGAGTTCTCCGAGGCTATCGAACAATCTGTTCAAAATAAATTTGGAATTTTTCTGGAGCGAGAAGTTAGTATTTTATAATAAAATCAACGCGCCTGTTCTGTGCTCTACCTTGCTTTGTTTTATTATCTGCAATAGGTTGTATATCAGCCATACCTAATAAAGAAGTTCTATTGATAGCAAGCCCTTTTTTAACTAAATACGATTGCACTTTTTTCGCTCTTGAGATAGATAAACGGTCATTTATTTTACGAGAACCAGTATTGTCTGTATGTCCGGTAATCGTCAAACTTGTTTGAGGATACTGAGTCATAATTTGTATTACTGTATCCAAAGCTTGTAAAGATTTCGTTGCAATATTTGCTTGACCAATTTCAAATTTCAATGCTGTTGAAACCTTGTTCAACAATGGCTGAAGATCTTCACATCCATTATTGCCAGCAATTCCAGCTATGGATGGACATTGGTCTAATTCATCATTCACACCATCCTTGTCAGTATCAGGAATGGCACATCCATTATAGCGAGATAAACCAGCTACTCCTGGACATTTATCTTGGTCATCAGGAATACCATCTTTGTCGGTATCTGGAACAGGGCAACCTCTATATTTTGGACTACCTTCTGCATTTGGACATTTATCATTTTCATCATTGATACCATCTCCATCTTCATCCGGAACAGGGCAGCCTTTGTATTTTAACAACCCAGACCTTTCAGGACATTGATCTATTTCATTTGATACGCCATCGTCATCTTGGTCCGCTTGAATTGGTGCTTCCGGCAATGCAATTGCTTTCTTATCTTTTAGCTTTAATGGGAATGAATAACTCACTCCGTAATTCATATGCTTCTTCGTTAACTTAGAAGCTTCTGCATTATGTGTACTAAATAAATGTAAAAAAGAGCCTTGCTTGGATTTGAATTGAACACCAATACCCATTGGTGCATAGGCATTAAAATTTGCCGGATCTTTTGATAAGCCAATACCTAAAATACCATAAGGTACAATTGGCTTATCATCATTTGCTAGCTTAATATGAACCCTTGCATCTAAAGCTGTATAAAGACTATTTTTTGTCGCTTTTGCTTGACCTGAAGAAACATAATAAGGGTACTTTAAAGATGCCAAGTCCAAGTTGGCAACCAAATCCAATTTTGGAGCAACCCCTTTAAAAAATTGTACCCCAACGGCAGGTGTAGAAACAGTTAACCCCTCCGAAAGAGGGGTTTTCTTAAAATTTAGTATAGATGCTTTCAAAGCAATCGAACCTGGTTTATTGTTATTTACTTTTTGATCTTGCGCTTTACTCAAGAGAGCAGCAAATAAAATAATGGTTAGCCCAATTACTTTTTTAGACATTGTAAGTTTTTTAGTTCAATGGTAAGCTATAGCTGATACCATAGTTATAAGTAGGAACAAAAGATTTAGACATCTTAGTTGAATAAGTTGTCGTAATATTTAAAGTTGAACCTTTAAAAGATCTAATCTGTAAACCTAAACCTACTGGAGCATAAGCACTATAGTCTCTAAATGCAAAACTACGAATACCTAATCCTGCAGTCAAATAAGGGTTTACTAAATAATCGCCTTTAAACATTTTGTAGTTTACACCTGATTCAAAAGAAGTCATTAAATCTTCGTTTGATCTTGTAATTGCATTTGGAGCATAAAATGGTGTACGTGTAATACCTAAGTCTACGTTTGCAAAGATATCAACTTGATCAGTATACTGACTAGTGTAGTTAAGACCTAATGACTTAGTTGTAGATGCATATTGACCCCATTTTTTTGCGTTTAAAACAGACCCTATAGTACCATTTTGAACTTTCTCTGCAGTTCCAAAATCTAATGCGTTAAATCTTAAAGCAATAGATGTTTTTTTCTTGCTGTCTTGAGCTTGTGCGGCAATAAATAAACCCAAAGCGAATAGAGAAAATAATAATTTCTTCATATTAATTGTTTGTTAAATGTCTCACAAAATTAGGCCTAAATGGGGAATTATTGAAATTTTTTATCACTACCTTTTCTCGTCCAATTTAGGGTTGGTTTTAGAGTAACCAATGGCGTCAACTGCGACTTTTACAATTCCGTTTGACTTGAAAACCAACTGTTTAGCTGCAGATTGACTCAAGTCAATGACCCTGCCCTTTTTTAGCATATTGGGATGCATCCTGTCGTTGATCCTTACTAAGACGGTTTTGCCATTCTTCAAATTAGTCACCCTAACGATTGTATTGAGTTTAAATAAATTACATGCAGCGGTATATTTATTGTTGTAATAATGCTCACCGGTGGAAGTCCAAGTCCCATTTAAATTTTTACTGTAAAAACTAGAAATGCCCTCAATATGGTTTATTTCAATTTTGATTCTATTCGTGTCAATCTTTTGCTTGTACTTTTTAATGTTTACACTATCAAGATAATTTTCTGTTGTGAGTGTATTGGTGTAAATATTTTGGGCAAAACCAGACATACCAAAAATGCAAAAGCAAATTAGTAATGCTGATTGAACAACACACCCGTAAACTATTTTTTTTGATTTTTTGTACATGCGTTTAAATTTCAGTCACACTAACCACACTATCGATATTCAAAGGTCCATAAATATGTGGGAACAACTCATTTAAATCTTCTGCTAATTCAAATAAAACTGGTCTTTGTACTTTAATCTTTTCAATTTTTAATTTCACCAAACCTTTTTGTCCTTGGTAAAATCTTTCTAATACACCTTCAATTTGTCTTTCTATTGAACAATGAATAAATCCATCTTTTTCAAATGTTGCTGGCACATAGCTTTGTTCAGCTTGTGCTTCTTCCCAAGCTTTTAAAGTTGTTATATGATATATAAATTCGCTTTCCATTTTTTTCTTTTTTTTATTTAATAATTCTTGGTACACGTTGGTCTATTAACATTAAATCTGCAATCACCATCGCCGTTACCGCTTCTAATACAACAGGAACTCTTAATGCAATGCATAAATCATGTCTGCCTTTTACCGAAAAATCTTCTTGTTCATTGGTTTCCCAATTTAGTGTGTTTTGTGTTTTTGGTGTAGAGGAGGTTGGTTTAACAGCAATCCTAAAAACCAAGTCATTCCCATTGGTATAACCACCTACTACTCCACCTGCATGATTGGTCTTTGTCTTTCCTGATGCATCCAAAATTGCATCATTATGCTGAACACCATACATATTTGCTGCAGCAAATCCTGTTCCAAATTCAATACCTCTAATTGCAGGAATAGCAAATACTGCATGACTGATTAAAGATTCAACAGAGTTGAAAAAATGTTCTCCTAAACCCACGGGTAAACCTTTAACCACACATTCAACAATACCTCCTACGCTATCTTTTTGATCAATAGCATTCTGTAAACCTTTCTCCAAATCAGTTTCGCCGCCTATACTTAAAATTGTCGATTGAATCTCAATCCCTTTTAATAGTTTTTTGGCAACCACCCCTGCTCCTACTAATCCTGCAGTCAACCTTCCACTAAAATGTCCTCCACCTCTAAAATCTTCAAAGCCGCCAAATTTATGGTGTGCTGTAAAATCTGCATGCCCAGGTCTTGGAACCGCACGTTGTTTTTCATAATCCCCACTTCTGGTATTATTATTTTCAAACAACATCATCAATGGCGCACCTGTGGTCGTATCATTAAAAATACCAGATTTGAAAAAAGGAATATCATCTTCTTGTCTTGGTGTTGTTCCTTTTTGCTTTCCCCCTTTTCTACGCTCCATATCTTCTACAAAATCGGCTTGTTGTAGTGGTAATCCTGCAGGACATCCATCTATCACAATGCCAACGCAATCACCATGCGACTCGCCAAAAATTTGAACTTTAAATAAGGTGCCAAAACTATTCATGAATACTCGATTATAATGTTATAGTGTATACAAGTTAAGCAATTTAAGACAAATCAACTTTTGCTCCTAAATGCTTTAAATGCGCGTAAAAATCGGTGTAAGACTTACATACAGCCTCTGCATCGGTAATGGTAACTGGGCCATTAGCACAAAGTGCAGCAACACCACAAGCCATTGCGATTCGATGATCATGTTGTGAGAATACCTCTGAACCATGAATGCCTGTGCCACCATAAACCAACATGGTATCCTCATTTAAGTCAATTCGAATACCTAATTTAGCAAATTCAGTTTGTAATGTAACTCCTCTATCACTTTCTTTATGTGCTAAACGACTCACCCCTTTTATAGTAGAAACGCCGTTACAAACAGCGGCCAAAGCAACCAACGGAGGAAATAAGTCAGGACAATCCGTCGCGTTAAAATCGAACGGATTTAATTTATTTAATCCATTTTTTGATGGTCCAATAAAAATGGCGTCCTCATTTATTTCGATTGATGCACCTGTTGCTTGTAATGCATGCATCACTGCCTTGTCTGCTTGTGTAGAATTCAATTGTAATCCCTTTACAGTGATCGGTCCCGCAATGGCACCTGCAACTAATAAAAATGCAGCCCCACTCCAATCCCCCTCTACTGTATATTCAATATGTGCTGCTAATGGTGGATGTGCTAAAAATTCAAAACGCTCGTATGCTTGATGTTTTACCTTCCAGCCAAAATCATTTAAAACCGATAAAGTCAAATCTATATAAGGTTTGCTTTTTAAATCTTGTACATGGATTACTGCATCAATTGAACCAGATGCAGCATATGCCATCAATAAACCAGTCAAAAATTGAGAACTCAAAGAGCCGTCAACTGTGATTGTTGCTGGCTTTAAAGGGCCTTTTATTTGTATTGGCAAATACCCCGATTTAGATTGAATCTCAATTCCTAAACTCGGGAAAATTTCATCAAAAAAATGCATCGGTCTTTTTACCAAGCTACCTTGTCCTTGGATGGTAATTGTATGATTACTTAAAGCAGCAATAGGTGTAAACATTCTTATACCTAAACCACTTTCTCCACAATTCATCTCTGGACCAATTGGACGAACACCATTAGATTGAACATGCATTACAGTTGCTTCAACCTTGACTGTTGCACCCAATTTTTGGATCACATCAATCGCAGCTAGGTCATCATTTGAATGACCAGGATTCAAGATTTTAGTTGTGCCCTGATGTAACAATGCAGCAGCACAAGCTCTTTGCATACTGCTTTTGCTTGCTGGCGCAATCTGAACCCCTGTTAATTTATTTGGATGAACTGTAGCAATCATTTTAAGAATACAGTTTAATCAGTTTTTGTAAAGTCTTCATTGGAATAGTTTCATATACACCCTTTCCAATTTTATTTAAAAGCACATATTGCATTCCTGCATTGGCTTTCTTTTTGTCTTTTTGCATGACTTCCATAGCGGCATCCACATCAAAATGCATCGCTGTTGGTAAACCATATTTTTTAAGGGTTTCTACTAAAATTCCTGTACTTGTGAAACCTTGTAATACCTGTGAAATTTTTGCAGCATACACCATACCCACACTAATTGCGTGCCCATGCAATAAAGCATGTTCATTTTCAATGGCATGTCCCAATGTATGTCCAAAGTTCAATAGCTTACGATCTCCTTTTTCAAACTCATCTTTTTGAACCACTTTTACTTTGATCTCCACATTCTTTTGAATTAATGCAGCTAAAGCTTTTTTATTTTTTTGATAGAAGGCTAAATTGTTTTCATTTAATTCCTTCATCATTTTTGCATCTTTGATAGCGGCATGTTTGATGATTTCGGCAAAGCCATTCTCCCATTGGTAGCTTGGCAAAGTCGTCAAGAAACTATGATCGTATACTATAAAAGCAGGTTGACGAATCAAGCCCACCATATTTTTATAAACACCCACATCAATTCCATTTTTACCCCCAATAGAAGCATCCACCATCGCTAATAATGTAGTTGGCACAAAACCAAACTGTACACCGCGCATAAAAATACCAGCCACATAACCAACCATGTCTGTTACTACTCCACCGCCAACTCCAATCAAAAAAGATTGTCTATTAGCACCAAAGTTTAACAAAGCTTCTATGATAAAATCTACCGTTGCTTGTTGCTTATGAATTTCTCCTGCAGGAATCACAATCGTAGGTTTCCCTTTAAATTGTTTTTGATGCAGCGTATACACATTCTCATCTGTGATATAAATGGCATTTGTTTTATCGACCATTTTACTAATCGATGCAATTTTGCCATCTAACACAAACTCAACGGTGCTGTTTGAGAATTTAACTTTCCAATTTTTCATGTAGCTCCATTTATAACAACTAAAATTGCTGGGCGAACCCGGCAATTTTAGCTATTCATAATTTTATTTTGTTGTTGGATACTTTCCATATGAACCGCATCCATATACTTAGTAATAAAGTCGTCACTCAATCCCATCTTATTTCCTTTCACAACCGCTCTTTCTAAAATCTCATTCCATCGATTCGTTTGTAAGATGGTGATGTCATTGTTCTTTTTGTATTCACCAATTTTTTGTGCCACTTTCATACGAGTAGATAATACTTGTAACAACTCATCATCTAACTGATTAATTTGTTGACGTAACTTCTCTAATGCCATATGGAATTCTTCAGAAGCAACATCTTCTTTTCTCCAACGGATTGCTTCCAACATCTCCTTCAATACTTCTGGCGTGATTTGTTGTTTCGCATCACTCCATGCATTGTCTGGATCGATATGTGATTCGATAATTAAACCATCAAAATCTAAGTCAATCGCTTGTTGTGCTACTTCTTGCAAAATATCACGACGACCACAAATATGTGACGGATCATTGATCATTGGTACGTTAGGAAAACGACGTTTCATCTCAATCGCCAAATGCCACATAGGTGCATTACGGAATTCTGTATTACCATATGAACTAAAACCTCTATGGATTAATCCAAGGTCTTCGATCCCCGCTTTCGCAATACGTTCCATACCGCCTACCCATAATTCTAAGTCTGGATTCAATGGGTTCTTAATTAAAACAGGCACTTTAACCCCTCTTAAAGCATCTGCAATTTCTTGCACACTAAAAGGGTTTACAGTGGTTCTTGCACCAATCCATAACACATCCACATCAAAATGTAAAGCATCTTCTACTTGTTTAGCAGTAGCTACCTCTACCGCAATGGGTAAACCGGTTTCCTTTTTTGCTTGTTGCATCCAAGGCAAACCTTTTGTGCCTATTCCTTCGAAACTTCCAGGTCTTGTTCTTGGTTTCCAGATGCCTGCACGCATAATGTCTACTTTGCCAGTAGCAGCCAATCGCTTAGCAGTTTCCATTACTTGATCTTCGGTTTCTGCACTACAAGGACCAGAAATAATCAATGGTGCCTTTTTTAATAAACTTTCCATGTTACCCAATTTTAATATTAGAGATGTTGTTATTTATTATCCTTCGTTTGATCCTCTTTGACCACCGCTATCCGCATCATTCATACGAATTCGACGACCTTTATAGTTTTTGCCATCTAAAGCTGAAATCATTTTTTTAGCAGAACCTGCTTCAATTTCAATCCAGCTATTCATATCTCTCATGTCAATTCTGCCTAAGACATCCTTCTTTAAATCACTCATGTCTAGAATGAATTGCAAGAAACTTGCTTTGTAAAAACCATCTTTTGTACCCAAATTGACGAACAAACGCTTTGCTCCAGCTGCACCTCTTGATTGAGCACGGCCACCGCGATCTCCACGATCACCACCACCAAATTCCTGACGGCCTCTGTCACGATTGCGATCTTGTTGTTGCATTGGTTCTCTACGACCATTCTTTTCTGCAGCTCTTAAATTTAAGTCTGGTGCATTTTCATAATAACTTAAGAAACGGTTGAATTCTAAAGCAGCGACTCTTTTCAAAATCTCTTCTTTAGACATGTCTGCAAATTTCTCTGCCAACATTGGTACATAAGTTTCATAATCGCCATGGCTCACATCTGTAGACATTAATTTATCCATTACATGGAAAAATTGCTTTCTACAAACATCTTTACCACTAGGGATATCTAGTTTATGAAAAGTACTCTTGTTGATATTTTCAATCTGACGTAATCTATATGTCTCTCTTGCATGAACAATAGAAATACAAACACCTTGACTACCAGCACGGCCGGTACGACCACTTCGGTGTGTATACACTTCCACATCATCTGGTAATTCAAAATTGATGACGTGCGTAATGCCTTTTACATCAATACCACGAGCAGCAACGTCAGTTGCGATCAACAATTGTAATGATTTATCTCTAAACTGACCCATTACTCTATCACGTTGTTGTTGTGTTAAGTCGCCATGGATCGCATCAATATCGTATCCTTCTCTTGTTAAACGAGCTGCAACATCTTGTGCATCTGCTTTCGTTCTTGTGAAGATGATACCATATATGCCTGGGTTAAAGTCAATGATTCTTTTTAAAGTCTCATAACGATATTGTGCAGAGGTCACATAATATTGGTGGTCAATGCTCTTATTCGTTGCATTTACTTTACCAATCGTTACTTCTACTGGCTCTTTCATGTAACGCTTACTTACTTTTCGGATTTCAGTTGGCATTGTTGCACTAAATAACCAGATACTTTCTCTGTTAGGTGTATTCTTTAAGATAAACTCAATGTCTTCTTGGAAGCCCATGTTCAACATTTCATCTGCCTCATCTAATACGACATATTCAATTTGCTCTAAATTGATTGCTTTTCTTTCGATCAAATCGATTAAACGACCTGGTGTAGCAACAATAATTTGAACGCCTCTTTTAAGGTCTCTAATTTGCATACTAATGGATGTACCACCATATACAGCTAAAACTTGTAAACCTGGAACGTGCTTTTTGAATAAGTTTAACTCATTCACAATTTGCATACACAATTCTCTTGTAGGACAAACAACCAAAGCTTGAGGATACCTATCAGCAGTTTTAATCAACTGCAACAAAGGCAATCCAAAGGCCGCTGTTTTACCAGTACCTGTTTGTGCTAATCCAATAAAATCTTTTGTACCACTAATCAATACTGGAATGGCGCGCTCTTGAATCTCTGTTGCGTGCGTATAACCTAATTCTGTAACTGATTTCACCAACTGATCATTGATTCCAATTTCAGCAAAAGTTTTTTTAGTCTTTACTGCTTCAATCAATTCATTCGTTGTATTCATCTCTTCTGTTTTCTTCATTTTTAATTTTTTATTTTCTTTGAATAAGAATTTTATTTTAAAATTCTTTTAATACCATTGGCATTCTCAATCAAATCGGACAAGTATTCAAAATTTTCTTTTTCAAGACATGATTTAAACTTTCTTAATTGACTAATATGCTCATTTAGCACATCCAACACATTTTCCTTATTCTGCATGAAGATGGGAACCCACATTGCCGCATTGGACTTTGCCAAACGCACTGTGCTTTCAAAACCACCACTCGCTAATTCAAAAATAGCATCAGACTCTTTCTCCTTCTCTAACACGGTATTTGCCAATGCAAAAGAAGTGATATGCGATATATGGCTTACATAAGCCACATGAATGTCGTGCTTCATTGCATTCATGTATAATATATGCATCCCTAATTGCTCAAACACTTGCTCTACTAATTTCAAAGCATCTTCATCAATTTGCTCTTTATTGCAAATGACAGTCGCTTTTTCTTTAAAGGCATCTTTTTGAGCCGCTTCTGGACCACTAAACTCAGTTCCCCACATTGGGTGGGTTGGAACGAATCTTCCTTTATTGGAATGCGCGTTCGCGATTTGTACAATACTTTCCTTAGTAGACCCTACATCAAATACAACCTGCTTGTCAATTCGATCTAAAATAGTTGGCAGCAATTTTTCTGCAATATTCACCGGCGTCGCAATAGCAATTAGGTCGGAGGATGCAATGGCTTCTTCCAAAGACATTATTTCATCGACGATTCCTAATTTCAATGCTTGTTCTTGGTGCAAAGGATTATTGTCTACTCCAATCACATGATCCACAAAGCCTTTTTGCTTTAGGGTCATGGCCATAGAGCCACCAATTAATCCAATACCAATCACTGTTAAACGCATGCTTCAATTCTTTTAATTGCTTCACTAAATTTTTCTAATGACCCACACAAACTAACACGGATATAATCGTTACCCGCAGAACCAAAGATTCCACCTGGTGTGATAAAAACATTTGCTTCGTAAAGCACTTTATCACTCAACGCATAACCGTCTTTGAATGTGGCTGGAATTTTTGCCCAAACAAACATTCCAACTTGTTGTTTCGAATAAGCACATTTTAAAACATCTAATAATTCGAATACTTTTTCGCGACGTGCTGTATAAATTTTATTCACGGATTCATACCAACTTTCATCTAGACTTAATGCTTTTGAAGCAGCTAGCTGGACCGGTAAAAACATACCGCTATCCATATTGGATTTAAACCTAAGTATTTCATTGATTCTGTCTTCGGCAGCAATTAACATGCCGACTCTCCACCCTGCCATGTTTTGGCTTTTACTCAGAGAGTTCAATTCGATCACCACCTCTTTTGCACCTTCAATAGACAATAAACTTTCGGGTTGATTGTTTAAGATAAATGCATAAGGATTGTCATGACAAATCAATATTTGATGCTTCTTCCCAAAGGCAACCAATTGCTCAAAAAGGGCTTTGGTTGGACTTTGTCCTGTTGGCATATGTGGATAGTTCACCCACATCAACTTGACCTTTGATAAATCTGATTTTTCTAAATTTTCAAAGTCAGGCGCCCAACTGTTTTCGGCAGTTAGCTCATAATAAAGCGGAGTGCCACCCGCTAATTTAACTGCACTTGTATAAGTAGGATAACCAGGATTAGGGATTAACACCTGATCTCCTTCATTTAAATAGGTCATGCATATGTGCATGATGCCTTCTTTACTTCCTAATAGGGGTAATATTTCTGTAGCAGGATTAATGCCTTCTACTTTGAAATATTTTTGATACCATGCGGCGATCGCTTCTCTTAAAACCGGAGCGCCTTTGTAAGATTGATAAGCATGTTGATTATCCTTGCTTGCTTCTTCTTGTAATGTTTTAACAACATCTGGATGCGGCGGCAAGTCAGGACTACCAATACCTAAATTGATAATTTGCTTGCCCGCTTTATTGAGTTCATCAATTTCGCGCAATTTGGATGAAAAATAATATTCTCCTATCCCTTCCAATCTTTTTGCTACCGTCCAATTCATGTTTAACCTTTTACAACTTTACCTTTTTTATACAAACCGAAAACTTTGAAACTATTAGTCATCAATTTTAAATCCACCAATAATTTGTCCAATTGTTTTCTATGATCAAACTCAATGTCTGCATAAAAACCATATTTAAAAGTACTACCCGGTATAGGCATACTTTGTAACTTACTAAGGTTTGCACCACCCTGCGCTATCTTAGCCAAAACTTTGGATAAAATACCTTTTGAGTGGTCTGTTTGAAAATAGATAGACGCTTTGTCTGCATCCGCAATATCTATTTTTTGTTTTGCTGGTACCATGATTAAAAAACGTGTGATATTGTTTTTTAAAGTATGGATATCCGGCGTAATCATATCTAAATCGTATAATTGTGCTGCAAGCTTACTAGCAATTGCTGCAATATGTTTACTCTTATGTTGTCGAACATGCTTTGCACTTAAAGCAGTGTCCTCTGATTCTACTAATTTCCAATGTTGCTTTTCCAAATAATCCAAACATTGAAGAATGGCCATCGGATGACTATGTACTTCCTTAATGTCTTCCAATTTTACACCTGGATAAACCAACAAGTTTTGACTTATCGACAAATACACTTCTCCAATGACTTGTAATTTGCTTTTTTGCAACAAATTATAATTAGGAAGAATGCTTCCTGCGATAGAATTCTCAATAGCCATTACTGCGCCATCGGATCGTTTCGCATCTTCACCAATTCGAACTACGTCTCTAAAAGTAGCACAGGTAATTACGTCAACGTCTTTCCCAAAAAACTGCCTTGCAGCTACTTGGTGAAAACTGCCTTCGTATCCTTGTATTGTTACTTTTTTATTCATCGTTCAAACTGTACTTCTCTCTTGTTTCAAATGGGGTTAAAAAAAATCCCGGCTGTTTGAGCCGGGATTGTATATTTAGTTATTTCGTTTAAGCTTTTACAAATACTACCCGGCTACTTTGGTTAAAGTAGAAATAAAAGAAAAAGTAAAACCAGTTGCTATTTGCTTTCATCGTGATACAAAGATAGGCTAAAACACCCTAAAATAGGCTAAAAGCATAAAGTTTTTTACATTTTACTAACAACTATTCGTAAGAAAATGGCGAAAGGGGTAAAAATAAAAAAAAGGCACCATGTAGAAACATAGTGCCTTAACGATTGCTTGCCAAATGAAATCTTTATGAATACTGTTGCTTGGCAAAGTTCCGCCTAAGCGGTGCAACAGCTCAATATGGTTCGTCTACTACTTAGTAGCAGCAGAATCAGTAGCAGTTGAGTCAGTTGCAACAGCAGCAGAATCAACAGCAACAGCAGCTGTATCAACAGTAGCAGTTGTAGAATCAGTTGTAGCTTCAGTAGAAGCACCACCACATGCAGTTAAAGCAGCGATAGCGAAGATTGCGAATACTTTTTTCATTTGAATGAGTTTTAATTGTTTAAATTATACTCTTAATACCCAATCAGATAAAAGGTAACCTCGCTTTTGGAAAAAATTTAAAAAGAGGTCATTATTAATCTAGTTGGGTTACTTTTGTACCCTAATCGTATTAATATCTTGAAAGCTGAATTGACCGAACAAGCCCTCTTAAAGGGGTTAGCACAAAATGACTCGAAGGCGGTGGAAACCCTCTATAAAAGTCATTTTGGTATGATTCAGCACTTTGTTACCAATAACAATGGCTCTTTTGATGATGCTAGGGATATATTCCAGGAGGCAATGATTACTTTGTACGAAAAGGTACAATTAGACAATTTTGCCTTAACCTGTCAAATAAAAACCTATTTATTCTCTATCTGTAAAAACCTTTGGTTAAAAAGGTTGCAACAGATGGGAAAATATAGTGCCCCACTCAGCGCTCAAGAGGAAACAGTCTCTGTTGAAGATGACTTGGATCAGTTTGAGAAAAAAGATGCCGCTTTTGCAATTATGGACCGAGCACTCAATAGTCTTGGTGAGCCATGTAAAAGTTTGTTAGAAGGTTACTATTTGAACAAGAAAGGAATGCAGGAACTAGCAAGTCAGTTTGGGTACACCAATGCGGACAATGCAAAGAACCAGAAATATAAATGTTTAATGCGCTTGAAGAAACTCTTTTTTGCGCAATATAATATAGGAGAATAAACCATGGATGATATTCAATTACAGGAAGCGATCGAACGATATTTGACAGGCGAAATGTCTGTTGAAGAACGTACTCAATTTGAGTCGATCCGTAAAACTACGCCTGAGATTGACCAGATGGTGGTTGAGCATGACATGTTCTTAAGAGAAATGGAAGTATACGCTAGCCGTAAAAATTTCTCAAAACTAAGTAACCAGGTATTCAATCAATTATTAGATGCCGGTACTTGGGCGCCGGTAGAAGAACAATCCACTTCATTTAAAGTAATCCAGCTTTGGAGCAAGTATAAAAAAGTGACTGCTATCGCAGCTTCAGTGGGTGGATTCATTGCCTTGTTTACATCTGCAATGATGCTTATCTTATTCCCAAATATTAATGGCAATCAAATATTAGAATTAAGTAAGGCCGTTGAAAAAATTGAAAGAAATCAAAAAGTCCAAGGTCATCTTATTAATGAGGTGAAGACGAAAGTGCCTGAAAATGCGAAATTAATTAGTGGCGGTTCTGGCTTCTTAATTGATACAAAAGGTTTTGTAATTACTAATGCCCATGTTTTAAAAGGTGAAGGTGCTATTGTTGTAAACAGCCTTGGTCAAGAATTTAAAGCAACGATTGTATATAGTGATAAGAATTCAGATTTAGCCCTATTGAAAATAGAAGACACGGATTACAAACAAACCAAAGCATTGCCTTTTACAATTCGTAAAAAAGCAAGTGAACTTGGAGAAGATATTTTTACTTTAGGCTTCCCTAGGAATGACAATGATATTGTATATGGCCGAGGTTACTTAAGTGCTCAAACTGGTTTTAATGGAGATAGTAATACTTATCAAATTCAGATTAGCGCTAACCCTGGTTATTCAGGCGCTCCTGTATTCAATGATAAGAACGAATTAGTGGGCATCATGAGTAGTAGACAAAAGCAAGCAGAAGGTGTTGCATTTGCGATTAAATCAGATAAACTTTTTGATCTAGTAAAAACATTAGAGTCAAATGAATTAACAAAGGACTTAAATGTTAAGCTAAATAAGCAAAAAGTAAAAGGTTCTAAAGACCGCAAAACGCAAATTAATAATTTCAAGAATTATATCTATAGCGTTCGAGCTTTTGACTAGTCCGTTAATTAATTACTCCAAAGATTCGTAGGATATACTTTTGCTTCGATCAAAGCATCAATACTCGCTTTCACACCTGGCGCATCTTCTTTGTAAGTCACTCCAAACCATTTTGCATTTGTAGGAATCACTTTAACAGCACCCAAATTCAATTCCTTGAACCTGCCTGCAACAAATGGAATATAAAATTCAGACTTTAATTCCTGACCTTCTTTTGCTAAAAATATCTTGAACTCAGCTTCACATAAATCAATAAAACCTGGGGCAAAGCACATAAAATTCATACTTACTCTTGTGTCATCATCCAAAGCTGTTTCAACACCTTCTTCTTCAAATACAATACCAGCGCCTTCTTTTCTATAAATCTTTGTACGCTCCTTTATTGAAGTCAAATAACCAGCATCATCTAAACTACAAACACCTCTACTCACGGTTCCGTTTTCACTCAATGTATTTGCAAGTTCGTAACCAAGAATACAATATTCTTTTTCAGAACAAGTAGTGGTTAAAAATGTGTAGGCTTCTTCAAATGCAGCTTGCCCATAATAATCATCTGCATTGATTACCGCAAATGGTTCATTCACCACACCTTTTGTACATAATAAAGCGTGTGCTGTTCCCCAAGGTTTTGTTCTTTCTTGAGGAATTGAAAATCCTTCAGTATACTTATCTAAAGACTGAAACACATAAGCAGTTTCAATCTTGCCATTTAATTTAGGTTCAATGACAGCTTTGAATGCTGCAGCAAAATCTTCACGTATAATAAAAACCACTTTGCCAAATCCTGCTCTAATGGCATCGTATATAGAATACTCCATGATTGTTTCACCACTTGGGCCAAATCCTTCGGTTTGCTTCATACTACCATATCTACTTGCCATCCCTGCTGCTAAAATCACTAATGTCGGTGCGCTCATTTTTCCTTTTTTTAATTGTAATTTCACGATCCATTACAGGTGTCAAAATTAGTTGATTTATCTTAAATATAAAATTTTGCATATAAAACCATACAAGCAAGCTATCCCCTCTTTTAGTGCGCAACATACAGTTGACATTTTAAGATTAGATATCATGCACCCTGTAGTAAGTGGTAATAAGTTTTTTAAACTTAGGTTTTATATAGATGCAGCGAGGGCAGATGGCGCATCCACCGTGGCAAGTTTTGGCGGCCCTTATTCCAACCATATCGTCGCACTTGCTTATACTGCAAAAGAAGCTGGTTTAAATAGCATCGGTTACATAAGGTCAAACGACAACGAACCCCTAACGGAAAGTTTGGCTGAAGCCAAAGCCTATGGGATGGAATTAATCTTTATTGGTAGAAGCGAATTTCAAACTAAGAAAGAATCAATTTTAAATGATCGCTTTAACACCCCTTCTATTTATTTTATTGACGAAGGCGGTTATGGGCCTATTGGCGCAAAAGGTGCTGCAACTATTTTAACAGATCATGCAACCGAACAATACGATTATATTATTGCGGCAGTTGGAACTGGAACAATGCTCGCAGGGTGTATTCATGCAGCATTACCTCATCAAAATGTGATTGGCATTCCTGTTTTAAAAAACGAGGGGACTATCAATGCCGAAATTAATGCCCTTCTATTTGATTCAAATAAACCCTATACTTTATTACACCAGTTTCATCAAGGAGGTTATGCTAAGACCAATCCTACTATGATTGAATTCATGAATGCATTATGGGAAAAAGAAAAGATACCAACAGATATTGTTTATACAGGTAAACTACTCTTTGCCGTGGATAAACTAATCAAAGAAAACTATTTTGAAAATGGCAGATCCATTTTAGTCATACATAGCGGAGGATTACAAGGGAATCGATCTTTGCCTTCAGGTACTTTGAAATTTTAAAGCCTCCATTAAAATTCAAGTTTGACTAAAAAAACAGATTCCGTTAAATCAATTCGCAATCAAATATGGCCTCAAAATGATGTTTGATTTTTTGCTTCACTTCATCGTAATCCACTTTTCTGCCTAATTCTTTTTCAAGAGATGTCACAGTCTTTCCTTGTATACCACAAGGAACGATAAATTCAAAATGAGACAAGTCAGTATTGACATTTAATGCAAAACCATGCATCGTAATCCATCGACTACACTTGATCCCCATGGCGCATATTTTTCTAGCAACAAAAGGATCATGCGGATCTAACCAAACCCCTGTTTCTCCGGCACTTCTTTCGCCCTTTAATCCATATTCTGACAACACTTGGATAATTACTTCCTCTAAACTTCTTAAGTACCAACCTAAATCTGGCTTGAATTTATCTAAATCAATAATTGGATAACCCACCACTTGTTGTAACCCATGGTAAGTAATATCACCTCCTCTATTAATGTGGAAATACTCGATTCCTAATACTTTTAATTGCTCATCAGAAACCAACACATTGGCTCTATTCCCGTTTTTACCCAGTGTAAAAACTGGCGGATGTTCCACTAAAATCAAACGATGTTGGGTTGCTGCATCACTGGCTTCTTTACCTTCTGTTCTCGCCTGGGCCTTTAATTCAACACTTTGCTTTAATAGCTGTTCTTGGTAATCCCAAGTTGGCTGATAAGCTTTTATCCCTAAATCTTCGAAAATCACTTGTTGACGCATGGAACAAAGTTACAAACTAAGCAGCAATAACTTACTTTTGCAACATGTCAACAGAAGAGAAAGCGAAGCATCAGCATACAAATCCAGATTCATTACTGGATAGTACACAAAATGAGGAGCTGCAAATTGAGAATGAAGATGTATATGAAAAGCTCACCTTTATCGTAGATAAGGGTCAAGAACCTATGCGTATCGATAAATGGGTTCAAATGAGGATTGAAGGGCTTACTAGAAGCAAATTACAAAATGGTATTGAAGGCGGATTTTTAACCGTGAATGGGAAAGTTGTTAAAAGCAATTATCGTACTCGTCCTGGTGACGAAGTGGTTTATATGAGCTACGTCAATCCCGACTACACGGAATTGAAGCCCGAGGAGATGAATTTAGATATTGTCTATGAAGATGATGCATTAATGGTGATCAACAAGCCATCCAATATGGTCGTACATCCTGGTATTGGTAATTATACGGGCACGCTTTTGAATGGCGTAGCATTTCATTTATTGAAACAGAATCCGAATTTAAACGAAGAAATCTTACCGAGATTTGGCTTGGTGCATCGTATAGATAAAAATACAACGGGCTTAATTGTTCTTGCTAAAACGCCTGAAGCAGCAAGTCATTTAGCAAAACAATTTTTCAACCACACCGTTGAACGTAAATATGTGGCATTGGTATGGGGCAATATGGAGGAAGATGAGGGCACAGTAAATGCGCATATTGCACGACATAAAACTTTCCGTAAAATGTTTGATGCTTATCCAGAAGGAGAAGTTGGCAAACATGCGATCACACACTATAAAGTGATTGAGCGATATAATTACACGACCCTTGTATCTTGCGTGTTAGAGACAGGCAGAACACATCAGATTCGTGTTCACATGAAACATATAGGACACACTTTATTCAATGACCAAGAATATGGTGGTGATAGAATTTTAAAGGGGACAATTTATACCAAGTACAAGCAATTCGTTGACAACTGTTTTGATGCATGCCCTAGATGTGCTTTACACGCTGCAACACTTGGCTTTGTGCATCCAACCACAGAGGAAATGATGCGATTTGATAGTCCACTACCCTCTGATATGGAAGCAGCGATTACAAAATGGAAAAACTATAAAGCAGCAGCACATACATAGTCCATTTCAAATGAGCGATAAGAATGAACGAATCATTAAAATATCGACCTAAAAAAAGCCGCCTCAAAATTGAGGCGGCTTTTTAAATTCAAGTATTTTTCAAGCTTGTTTAGCTTGTTTATTTTTTATTCTGACTTGCAGCCATTGGAGACAATCCAATTGATTGACCTCTAGCAAAACCTTTAGACTTGAATAAAGCAAACTTACTTGGAGCAGCTACATTTGGCCACTTGTTATTGCTTTCGTCAATATCAGCAGTTTCACGCATTGGGTCTAATTGAATAGAAACTGCTTTCTTATTTGTCAAGAATACCTTTGTTACTTTATTTTCGTTCTTTCTCCAGATTTGAGCTGGTAAACGTTGTGTTTCTTTTGTGCCATCTTCGAATGTGAATTCTAAAATGATTGGCATAACTAAACCACCTTTATTCAAGAAGCTCACTTCATACAAATTTGCATTTGCATATTTTGCTTTCTCTGCATCTGTTAATGTTTCTGGAGCAGGCATTGCCATTGCTGGTTGCTTTGTTGCAGTATCGTAAGGCTCTAAACCTCTATCGTATCTCCAATAGAAATCTCTTAAAGTAGTATCTACATCTGTCAAGAATACAATTGACTTATCGTTTCTATTTCTGATTTTAGAAATGTCCTCGAAGCTATTCACTTCTGGTTTTGCCAATCCTCTTGCTGGCATTGTTCTTGCAGATGGAGCTGCAGCAGTTCCATCATATACAGCATGCTTTACTGTGTCAATAGCAATATCCACTGGGTCGATACTATAGAACCAACCTCTCCAGAACCAATCTAGATCTTCTGCACTTGCATCTTCAATTGTTCTAAATAAATCTGCAGGTGTTGGGTGTTTAAATGCCCATCTTCTTGCGTATTCTTTAAATGAATAATCAAATAATTCACGACCCATAATCGTTTCACGCAAAATATTTAATCCAGTTGCTGGCTTCGCATAGGCGTTTGGTCCAAACTGAATGATATTCTCACTATTCGTCATAATTGGCTCTAATTGATCTTTTGGCAATTTCATATAATCAGCAATTGCAAAAGCAGGTCCACGACGACTTGGGAATTTGTTGTCATATAATTCTTCAGTCAAGTATTCAACATACGTATTTAAACCTTCATCCATCCAAGACCATTGACGCTCATCGCTGTTCACAATCATTGGGAAGAAGTTATGACCTACTTCATGGATGATTACGCCCAACATGCCATTCTTAGTTGCTTCTGTATAGGTGCCGTCTTTTTCTGTACGACCGTAGTTGAAACAGATCATTGGATATTCCATACCATTTGATGCCTCAATACTTTGAGCAACTGGGTATGGATAAGGGATAGTGAATTTAGAATAAGTCTTAATCGTATGCGCTACTGCCTTAGAAGAAAAAGGACGGTATAAACCGTAAGCTTCTTTTCCATATGCACTCATACACATTACTTTCTTACCTTCTACATTAGCAGCCAAGGCATCCCAAATGAATTTACGACTTGAGCCAAATGCAAAATCTCGCACGTTTTCTGCATTGAATACCCAAGTTTTTTGAGTTGTTGCTTTTGTTTTTTCTGCTTGCTTTGCTTCTGCCAAAGTCACCACTTCAACTGGCTCAGTAGAAGTTTGTGCTTTATTCCATCTAGCCAATTGAGCTGGGCTCAATACATTAGCATAGTTTTGACAAGCACCAGTTGCCATTACAACGTGGTCACTAGGAACCGTGATAGCTACTTTGTAATTTCCAAAAGTTAAAGCAAACTCTCCTCTACCAGTAAACTGGTGGTGTTGCCATCCTTGGAAATCTGAATACACAGCTAAACGAGGATACCATTGTGCCATCGTGAACAAGTGATTACCGTCTTCAGGGAAAAATTCATAACCACCCCTTCCACCAACTGTCATTCTATCTGTGATCTTGTAATTCCAATCTACTTTGAAGGCAAATTTTTGACCTGGCTTCAATGCAGTAGGTAATTCAATACGCATCATCGTCTTGTTAACTGTGTACTTTAATTTAGCGCCTAATAGATCGGTGATTTTTAAAATATTTACCCCTAAGCCATTGTCCTTTTTTTCTTCTTCTAATTTATCGATCATCGCAGGACTCATTGCTCTTCCCATTGAACTTCCATCAGGGTATCCAGCATTTTTAGTTGTGCTATGCTCGTTTTCATCTAATTGCAACCAGATATAAGTTAGTACATCAGGAGAATTGTTGAAGTAAGTAATCGTCTCTGCACCATGTAACATTAAATTCTTCTCGTCCAATGTTGCTTTGATATCATAGTCAGCTCTTTGTTGCCAATACTTTGGACCTGGAGCACCACTTGCCGTTCTATATTCATTCGGCGTTGGTAAGATTGTACCCAATTGTTCGAACTTGTTACCATGATTTGAACCTGGATTGTTGCGGATATCTTGTGCCATCACTGTCAAAGCAGTTAAACACATGATTCCAAAAGACAATAATTTCTTCATTGCTGTTTCGTTTTCGATTTTTAAAGTGATCCTATTCGTTCTAAGATCATACGTAAAGATAAGGATATCGCAAGGATTGACCCATACCGCACATACAATTTTCTAGGTATTTTCAACCCTGTTATAAGGGCATAAGACAAGGCCAAAATCACCCCTACGATCAATATTTGCCCAATTTCAAGCCCAATATTAAAAGAAAAGAGCGGACCAAGCAAAGAGGCTTCTTTTCCTAATAAGCTCTTTAAGTAATTACTAAAGCCTAAACCATGAATCAACCCAAAAAAAAGAGCCAAGAAATAATGTGTTAGGTTTTGCTGTTTAAATTCAAAATCCTTGACCCAGAAATTGGATAAAGCAGTAATCAGGATGGTTACTGGGATCATTAATTCTATCCAATTCACTGAAATATCAATAATTGACAAGGTACTTAATGCCAATGTCAATGAATGGCCAATGGTAAATGACGTGACCAATACTAGTATTTTTTTCCAGTCCGACCATACATACCTAAGGGTCAATGCCAACACAAATAAGATATGATCTACCCCATCCAGATCAATAATATGTTTAAATCCTAGTCTTCCGTACATTAGTAGTTCGTCCATAAATGAATTTTTCTGGTGTTAAATTAATGAAGACCTTTGTATCCACAAAATAAACTACTATGGCTTGGATTGGTTTAAAACATTGGATGCTTTGGTTCATGACTTCTTTCCACCCTTTCTACATATCTGTAATCGAAGTAGAACATAATGCAAAAGAGGCTGCTATTGAAATTAGCGCGCGTACCTATACAGATGATTTAGAGAAAATGATTCAAAAAGAATTCAATGTAAAATTAGATCTCAGCAACCCAAGTCAAAAAGATATCGCGAACAAGTATATCAATCAATACTTACAAAAGAAATTGGTTTTAAGTTCAAATGGTGTGAAACATAAAATGGAATTTGTTGGCTTTGAAATTCAAAAAGAAAGCACATGGAGTTATTTTGAAATCAAAGAGGTTAAACAGCTAAAACAATTGAATGTCTTTTGTGAAATATTATTTGGAATAGATCCTAATCAAATCAATATATTTCATGTGACATCTGGGGGGCAAAGAAAAAGTTTCGAATTGGCTTCGCCTAAAAATGCTACACAGTTTAATTTTTAGTACTGGCTACTTCAATAATTTTAAAGGGTATTTTTAAGCTACTATTTTCAACTGTTTAAAAGTCCCCTTATTTCTTTAATTCCATTAGAACAAATGGCGTTAACTCCGCTGCTCTAGTTGCAGGATTTAAAAATTGCAGGGTCAATAAAGTCACGTGAAATCGATTCCCTTTGTACAAGATTTTAGAATTTGGGAAGTCTGCCATAACTTGTTTTGCTGGCAATGAATCCACCACTATCCATTGCCCCTCTTTTAATAAGCTACTGTCCTTGATTACTGGAAAAATGTGTTGACCGTAATAATGAAAAGCATAGCTATTAGGTATCTTATAAGTAGCCACTTTTTTTATATCCAAATTTTGTGTACTTGCTTCTTTTGCTAATTGATTCCCCCACTGAAATTTCAATAAATTAGGATAAAAGAAACTATTCATGATTAGGTTCAAGCCAATCATTAATACAAGACTCATTGTTACCCATTTTTGCACAAGTCCCTTTTTGCTTCTAAACAAATTAAGCATGTAAATAAAAGTGCCAAATAGGATGAAAACACTCCACCAACCCATTTTTCCAAAAGGGATATTGATAATCAACCCCATTGCTACTAGTAAAATAAAAAATATAAAGAGATGAAAACGGTAAAGCCATTTTACTGCTTTACTTAAACGATCTGACTTTTCAAGTAATGGTGCTAAATGCGCAGCAACAAGAGTCGCAGCCAATGGGAAAACAACAAATATATAATGCGGCAATTGTGCCTGGCTTCTTGAAAGTACTAAGTAGGTTAATAAGAATCCAAAAAAACTAATGCGCTCTGCACCTACTTTAAATAATCCTTCCTTAACAATGGTGAAAGCTTTTGCAACAAAAGCCCATAGGAAAATAAAGATCCAAGGTAAAAAGCTCCAAAACATGTTCTCCAACAAAAAAGTCGGATAACTCATTTCACGATAATAGTTTTCTCCTGTATACCTGCCAAAACTTTGAGTCCAATAATAAAATCTTAACCCAGATTTTATAGGAATATTGTTGATTAATTTGCCTGGTTGCAAATCATACTGTTGGTATAGCCCCCAACTCATTGGTATTAATAAAACTGCTATGACAAGAATGCCAAGCAAGTAAATTGGCTTAAAGAAATAGGTCCATTTTTTTTCAAAAAACCATTGAGGAGCAAAAGCCAAAACCGGCACAACCAAAGCAATTGGTCCTTTTGTCATCATACCACCAGCAATAGCAACCATGGCCCAAATAAAGTCCGTCCATTTATTAGAGTCGGCCCATTTAGCAATCAACCAAATACTTAAAGCCACCCATCCCATCAACATAGTATCGGTTCTTACATCATGGGAGATTAGGAAAAAGGCCTGACAACTTGCCAAGATCAACACAGCTAAATAAGCAATTGTTTGGTTGTATTTTAATTTAGCAAATTGAAATGTAGCAAACAAAGCGACCCCTAAAAATAACAAAGAAGGAATACGATAAGCCCAATCATAGATGCCGAATAGCTTCATTGACAAAGCAGACAACCAAAACAACATTGGAGGCTTATCTAAATAATCTTTACCTAAATCATATATCTGTAAAAAAGAATTTCTTTCCAACATCTCCCTACTGATAGACGCATATTGCGCAGCATCAATATCCATTAAAGGAATACTATAAGCGCCAATGATATGGACCCCTAAAATTGCAGAGAGGAATATCCAGAAAGTATTTTTATTCATTAGGTCTTATTTGTAGTCAAGTGATTTTTTAAAATTGTTGCGGCTTAATTTTTGAATTCAATAGGACCAGCCCATTTTAAATAAAGCTTAGCCATTAAATATCCTGTAACCAATCCAATAATGGTACCGCCAATAATATCCAATGGATAATGCACCCCAACATATACTTGTGCAAATGCGATGATACCCGCCCAGACAAAAAAGTATTTAGTAAATCTTTGCTTTGCAATGCCCCAGGAAATAAAAATGAACATGGCTAGCCCAAAATGATTGGCTGCATGTGAAGAGGTGAAACTAAATCCACCAGAACAATGCTCTAATAATAACCTTGTTTTACCAAATAATGCAGGATCGTTGCATGGTCTTAAACGATGAAATAGAGGTTTGAAAATACTACTACTCACTTGATCGGTAAGGGTCACATTTAGTAGGGCAAACAAAAGCCATTTCCAAGTTTTCCATCCAATTTGATACCCCATCCACCCTAACAATACAAGGTACAATGGAATCCAATTATTTGAATGTCTTGTCCAAGGAAGGATTGTATCCAATAAAGGATGATGCCATACCCCATTGATTTGGTGAAACAAGGATTGATCGATGTCCTTAATTTGTTGAAAAATACTTAGCCCCATGCGGTAAAGATACAAGGAAGTGGAAAAAATTAAAGTAAATTTGCATTCAGATTTATTTTAATATTTAGCTATGTCATTAATTAAGAGTATTTCGGGTTTTAGAGGCACTATTGGTGGTCGTCCAAATGACAACCTAACCCCAATAGATATTGTAAAATTTGCTTCTGCATATGGTACCTGGTTAATCAGGAAATCAGCAGGCAAGAAAAAAGTGATTGTAGGTCGTGATGGAAGAATGAGCGGCTTAATGGTAGAAGCTTTGGTAGAACAAAGTTTATTAGCCCTAGGTATTGATGTGGTGCATTTAGGTTTAAGTACAACGCCAACCGTAGAAATGGCTGTTGTATTTGAAGGAGCAGATGGTGGTATCATTTTAACAGCTAGCCACAACCCTAAAGAATGGAATGCACTAAAATTATTAAATGAGAAAGGAGAATTTGTAAGTGGCGAAGAAGGAAAGACAATACTTGCATTAGCAGAACAAGAAGATTTTATTTATGCTCCAGTAGATGCAATGGGTGAATTAATTGGCGATGACAAAAGTTTATCAAAACATATTCAAGCAATCTTAGATCACCCATTAGTTGATATCTATGCTATAAAAAAAGCAAAGTTCAAAATTGTACTAGATGCAATTAATAGTTCGGGCGCATTTACTGTACCTGCATTGCTAAAAGCGATTGGTGTAGAAGATATTGTTGTTTTAAATGCAGAGATGACAGGCGATTTTGCACATAATCCTGAACCATTAAAAGAACATTTAACCGAACTCTGCGATACAGTTGTGAAAGAGAAAGCGCATTTAGGTATTGCTGTGGATCCTGACGTAGATCGTTTATGTTTTGTGAGCGAAGATGGTCAATTATTTGGGGAAGAATATACCTTGGTTGCCGTTGCAGATTACATTTTACAATATTCTAAAGGGGCTACAGTTAGCAACTTATCTTCGACTCGTGCACTTAGAGATGTGACAGAAAAATATGGCTGCACTTATTATGCTAGTGCTGTAGGTGAAGTAAATGTCGTAACGAAAATGAAAGCCGAAAAAGCAGTCATTGGTGGAGAGGGAAATGGCGGCATCATTGTTCCTGATTTACATTATGGCAGAGACGCCTTAATTGGTATCGCATTGTTCTTATCCCATCTTGCAAAAGCAGAAACAACCTGTTCTAATTTAAGAGCAAGCTACCCTGCTTATTTTATGAGTAAGAAAAAGATGGATTTGAACGCAAATCTTTCTTTGTCGACAATATTTGATCAATTGAAAAAGGAATTTGCAAGCTACCCGATGAATGATGTGGATGGCCTAAAAATTGATTTTGAAAATGAATGGGTTCATTTACGTTCTAGTAATACTGAACCTATCATGCGCATTTATACTGAAGCGAAATCACAAGATGCAGCAGATCAATTAGCTGATAAAATAATTGAGCTAATTCTTAAAATTCAGTAAATTAGCAAACATGCAAAGAATCTATTTTGACAATGCGGCTACTACCGCGCTTGCTCCAGAAGTGCTTGAAGCCATGATGCCTTATTTGACAGAAAAATTCGGCAACCCATCTTCTATCTACAGCTATGGCAGAGAAACAAGATTAGCTATTGAACAAGCAAGAAAATCTGTTGCAAAAAATTTAGGCGCTAAACCTGCAGAGATATTTTTCACTAGCGGTGGTACTGAAAGTAGTAATACCATCTTAAATGCTGCGATTAACGATTTAGGATGTAAACATATCATTAGCTCACCCATTGAGCATCATGCTACTTTACATACTGTAACGCATTTAGCTAAACATCATAATATTCAATTAAGTTTTGTTCAGATATTACCTAATGGTCATATTGATATGGCGCATTTGGCCACTTTATTAGCAAATAGTACCGAAAAGGCGATTGTTTCTATCATGCATGCGAATAACGAAATTGGCAATATGATTGATATGGAAGCTGTGGGCAATTTATGCCGTCAACATAATGCTTATTTTCATAGTGATACGGTACAGACAGTGGGTCATTTCCCTTTTGAATTAAGCAAACTTCCTGTAGATTTTATTACAGGCGCAGGACATAAATTTCATGGACCTAAAGGCGTAGGTATTCTATACATCAATGAAAATGTAAAGATCAGCCCATTGGTTCATGGCGGTTCGCAAGAAAGAAACATGCGCGCAGGCACGGAGAATCTTTATGGAATTGTTGGATTTGCAAAAGCGCTTGAAATAGCTACAGAAAAACACCAAGAAGACAGTAACTATATTCAGTCCTTAAAAAAGTATTTGCACGACCAGCTGGTTGAAAAAGTGCCAGGTGTAAGTTTTAATGGCGACCCTTTCGGGAACAGTTTATACACTTTATTAAGTGTGAACTTCCCAAAGAACGAAAAGACAGAAATGATTTTATTCAATCTGGATATGCACCATATTTGCGCTAGTGGCGGTAGCGCTTGTTCAAGTGGGGCTCAACAAGGTTCACATGTAATTAATGCTTTGAATAAAGGCAGCGAGATTGTAACAATCCGTTTTTCTTTCTCTAAACAAAATACAAAGGAAGAGATAGACCAAGTAATTGCAGCTTTACTAACAATGATACATTAAAAAGGCGCTTCAAATGAAGCGCCTTTCTTTTATAGCTAGTTTATTTGTTAACTAAGGTTGAGTAACAGGTGTTCCTTTTTCTAAATTTTGAATCACACTGATCAACTGATAACAGGTAAGAATATCTTGAATAAACGCCCCTTGTTTATTGTTAAATTCTGTAGGCTTATTCTGGTAAGCGTTTTCTGCATTTTGCATAAATTGCTCCTCTGACATTGGACTACCTAAAGACTTATAATAAGCCAATTGCTGTGTCAAATCCTTTACAATTGAAGCGCCTACTCTTTTAGCTAGTTCTTTGTCATCTGCTGCATATGCTGCTTGCATAAATAAGTAAGAGAAATAATTATGTTGATTGCCTCTGTTCGAAGACATACCATAAGGCAAGTTCTTAGAATTGATTTCTGTATCTAACTTTCTTAAAATCTGACGCGCACTATCTTTCTTACCTTCTGCTACTAATGATTGTGCTATTTGAGCGATATTTAATCTCAATGAATTTAAATGCCTTCTGTTTTCTTCATCAAAATAAACATTTGATTTGCTCGCATTTTTAAAATCAAATTTCGTCATGATGTTTTTATAAGCAGCATCTGTATCAACTGAAGCTCCTTTCACAGGAACTAATTGATAAGTCATGCCTGTTTGACGTACATACTGATCTAATCCCAAATCCTTTAACTCCTGAGTAGAAGTAAAGCAAATTGGACGTTTAAATTGAGTGGTAGAGATGATTGCATAAATAGCCAACTCATTCTTGATCATGTATTGTCTATTTGGATTGAAATCAATCAAGATTTCAGCTTCAATATTATCTGTTGGTTTCGCAATGCCAGATGCTATTGCAAACTCTTTATTCACTGGCAGCTTGAACTTATGTGTAGGGAAGATATTCACTGGACCTTCTTGAGTTGAAGCTTGATACCTGCCAGTTTGATCTCCAATCACATACCTTAACATAGAATCCAAATTATGGTAAGTTGTTTCACCAAACTCAGCCATCGGACTGTAATATGCCACATTTAATTTATTTCCAGCAACTTGTTCTTCTGTGAAGATCACATCAAACTTATCACTCTTATTTACTTTGTACCTTAATTCACGCATATACCAATCTGAGCCTAATAAACTATTTACTACTACACGCACATCTGGACGAATACCTTCAACCTCTTGTGCATACCATAATGGGTAAGTATCATTGTCTCCGAAAGAAAATAAGATTGCATTTGGAGGGCAACTCTCTAAATAAGCTCTAGCCATATCTCTTGCTAAAGTCTTTTGTCCACGATCATGGTCATCCCACTCTTGTTGCGCCATCAAAGTAGGAACTGCTAATAAACAAACCAATGTTGCAATAGTAGCTGCTACTTTTTGATTCACTATCTTACTCAACCAATCAGCCACTTGTAAAACACCTAGTCCAATCCATATAGCAAACGCATAGAAAGAGCCTACGTATGCATAATCACGTTCACGTGGTTGTAAGGTTACTTGATTCAAGTAAATCACAATCGCTAAACCTGTAAAGAAGAATAATAAGCCAGTAACTACAAAGTCCTTTTTATTTTGTTGGTACTGATATAAGAATCCGATGATTCCTAAGAACAGAGGCAACATGAATAAATTATTATTTGCTTTATTGTCTTTGCGAATACTATCAGGCATTTTAGATTGTTCGCCAAAAAAGAAATTATCTACAAATGAAATACCTGTTTTGAAATTACCATCACGCACATTCCCAAAACCTTGTAAATCGTTTTGTTTTCCAGCGAAATTCCAAAGGAAATAGCGCAGGTACATGAAACCAAATTGATAGTTGGTAAAATATTTAATATTATCTCTTAGTGTTGGCACATCACCTTCTTGTACGCCAGCAAATGCGCGGTAACTATCTAATTGTCCGCGATCATTATCGCCATCCCACATTCTTGGAAATAAATGCGCAGATGGAGCTGAGCTCCAATCACGCTTTAAATTTTTTCCAGAAAACTCATAGTTAGTAGGCGTCTTCACATATTGATCACTGCCTTCTACTGTTTCTGCTTTATCTATGAAATCGGGACCGTATAAAATAGGCCAATCACCGTATTGCTCTCTACCTAAATAACCTACTAAAGTTACTGGATTGTCAACATTATACATATCAACTGAAGGATCTGCGTTTGAACGGATCATTGTAGTTAAATATGTTGAATATCCTACTAATACAAACACAGTTGACCAAATACCCAATTTCAAGAAATAGTATTCTTTTTTGTTTGCGTATCGAATACCTAACACAATCAATGCAATCACCAAAACAAAGAAGAATATAAAACCACTATAAAATGGCAAACCAAAGCCATTTACAAATTGAACATCAAATGCAGCAGCCCATTTAATCGTATACTGGATTAAGAAAACTTGAACTAAGCCTGTGATGACTACCCCTATGAAAAAAGCAAAGAAGGCACCTTTTAATGTAGGCTTGTATAATCTAAAATAATACACCATCACAATTGCTGGTATTGTCAATAAGTTTAATAAGTGGACCCCTATAGAAATACCCATGATGTAGAAAATGAAAATAATCCATTTGTCCGCACCTGGTTGGTCTGCTTTATCTTCCCATTTCAAAATCGCCCAAAACACCAATGCAGTAAAGAATGAACTTAATGCATACACTTCACCTTCCACAGCACTATACCAAAATGAATCACTAAATGTGTATGCCAAAGCACCTACTACACCAGCGCCCATCACCAAGAAAATTTGATTGCTAGTTAATTCAGCACCAGATTTTGTTTCTAAAATTCTTTTTGCAAAATGAGTGATTGTCCAGAATAGAAATAAAATGGTAAAACCACTTGCAATTGCACTCATGCTATTCACTGCCAAAGCAGCGGTTTGAGGATTGTCCCCAAAGAAAATGATAAACACCCTACCTAAAAGCACAAACATTGGGGCTCCAGGAGGATGGGGAATTTGTAATTTATAAGCACTACTGATAAACTCGCCACAATCCCAAAAGCTACCAGAAGCTTCCATCGTTAATAAGTAAACTGTACAAGCAATTAAAGTTACTGCCCAGCCTGTTAAATTGTTGATTTTCTTAAAATCCATTTTGTCCTTTTTAGTAGCTGCAAACTTAAACGAAACTGAGCAAAAAGGGAAATTTGAGCCAGGTTTAAGGATATTTTAAGATTTTAAGGTTCCCTCAAGGTTTTTTATCTTTGTGCCCCATGAGTCAAAATCGATCTGTCGCATTTCATACATTAGGTTGTAAGCTGAACTTCTCAGAAACTTCTACCCTTTCTAGACAACTTGAGCTAGAAGGCTTTGAAAAGAAGCAGTTCACAGAGCAGGCAGACGTGTACGTCATTAATACTTGTTCGGTGACAGAGAATGCGGATAAAGAATGTCGTCAATTAGTTAGAAGGGTTCAAAGACTGGCTCCAGAGAGCTTTATTGTTATTACAGGATGTTATGCGCAGTTGAAACCACAGGAGATTGCCACCATACCTGGGGTAGATTTGGTTTTAGGTGCTGCTGAGAAGTTTAATTTAGTTCAACATCTTGCCAACCTTACCAAAGGTGACGAGACTAAGATTTGTAGTTGCGATATAGATACAGTATCGGGCTTTAACAGCTCTTTCTCTGTAAATGACAGAACAAGGACTTTCTTGAAAGTACAAGACGGTTGTGATTATAGCTGCTCTTTTTGTACAATCCCAATGGCTAGAGGCAAAAGCAGGAGTGACACTGTTGCCAATGTAGTTAAACAGGCACAGGGTCTTGCTAAAAATGGAGTAAAAGAAATTGTATTAACTGGAATCAACTTGGGCGATTTTGGTAAAGGAGGCGATGGTGGAAAGAAACACGAAGAAAACTTCTTCGAATTGATCAAAGCTTTAGATAACGAAACAAATATTGAGCGATACCGTATCTCCTCTATTGAACCGAATTTATTAACGGATGAAATTATTGCTTGGGTTGCTCAAAGTAAAAAGTTCATGCCTCATTTTCATATTCCTTTACAAAGTGGATCTGACGCAGTTTTGAAATTAATGCAACGCAGGTACAATAGCCAATTTTATAGAGAGCGTATTGAACTTATAAAAAAATTAATTCCAGATGCTGCGATTGGGGTAGATGTTATTGTTGGGTCTCCGGGTGAAACAGAAGCTTATTTTAAAGAAAGTTTTGATTTCATTCATAGCTTAGACATTTCCTACCTGCATGTATTCACTTATTCTGAACGTGCTGCTACCAAAGCATTAGACATCAAGCCTATTGTCCCAATTGCTGTTCGCAATGAACGTAATAAAATTTTACGTAATCTCTCCTATCAAAAATTGCAATATTTCACCGAAGCACATAGAGGCAAAATAAGAAAAGTACTTTTTGAATCGGTTAAGAAAACTGCAGATGGTGGAATAGAAATGCTTGAAGGCTATTCCGATAATTATATCAGGGTCAGTACACCTTATAGAGCTGAGTGGAGTAATCAAATAGTTGATTGGACAATTTAATTATAGTACTGAAACTTCGTCTAGTTTAAATTCAACTATCATCATTAAGTTAATGCTATCTAGTCTAACGTAAACTGATTTTTTATCCGCTTTTACAACTTCCCCTCTCTGTCCCATAAACAAACCATTGTTTACAGCCACTTTGGTGTTTGGTTTTATATCGCCCATATCCACTACTTGAATATTGGTATAAGACAAGCCTAAGTACTTACGGATTAGTTCAATTTCATTATCTCTGATAATAGCTGGCTTCTTTTCAAAATACAGAAAACGTACTACCCCCATGGTACTAAGTACATTGTTATATTCAGCTTTGTTTGTTTTTACAAATACATAAGATTTGAAAAGTGGCTCTTCTATAATTTTTTTTCTATCTGTCCACTGGCGCTCCTTTTTTTGAGTAGGACACCAACTTTCAATACCCTTTTGTGCAAAATATAGATCCACCTTTTTCTCCCATTTTGGCTTAGTATAAACTACATGCCAATTGCGCAACTGCTCCATGCTCTTATTTATTTTTTGCTACCAATGTATTTTTATTAAATGCAGCTAATATGTTACTAGACTCATTCAATTGAAAATCTTTAGCTAAATCTTTGATCCATGCCTGATAACGATCTTGCTTAGATTTATCTGGATTATTGAAAAATTTATTATAATCAGCTTTCGCAGGTGTTAATTTCATTGGTGTTTTTAATTTAAGTGCTTGTTCATTCTGTTTAGAAACTTCTTGCACTTGCTTTTTAAAAGATTGGAATTTATCTAATCTTAAATAAACTGGTGTTTCAACCTGACTAGAAACCCATTGTAAATTTTGTTTAAAACGATTCAATAAACTATCATTTTGAATACGATTATTAGTTGCTTGAATGATTGGAGTCAATTGATAGCCATTAGACCATACTTGGTATCTTGCTTTCTCCATCTCATCCCAACTTAAAGCAGACTCACTATCTTTTTCTCTATATTTCAAATACTCGTATTCATCAGGGAAAATCACATCAGGAACAACCCCTTTCTTTTGTGTAGAACTACCTGTAATACGATAGAATTTTTGAAACGTTAATTTAACTGCACCATATTCCGTTTGAATACCTAATGAATCTAATGGTTTGCCGAATGCGACATTACGTTGAACAGTGCCTTTTCCATAAGTCGAAGTACTCCCCACTACAATACCACGCTTGTAATCTTGGATCGCACCAGCGAAAATTTCACTTGCAGAAGCACTAAATTCATTTACCATCACAACTAATGGACCATCGTATAAAATACCTGGCGTCTCGTCATATAAAGTTTGAGAACGACCTTCTTTATTTCTAATTTGAACAACAGGGCCCTTATCAATAAATAACCCTGCCATTTGAACTACTTCGTACAAAGATCCGCCACCATTAAAACGCACATCAATAACAATCCCTTTTACATTTTCTGCTTTTAATTTCTTAATCTCAGCAGCAACGTCTTCTGAACATCTATGACCATCTTCTCTTTCAAAATCCGCATAAAAATCTGGTAATAAAATATAACCATATTTGTCTTCGCCTTTTTGAATCACCACACTTCTTGCATACCCTTCGTCAAGAACAATTTTTTCTCTAATTAAAGAAACTACTTTAAAAGAACCATCTGGTTTTCTGAAAGTTAATCTTACCTCTGTTCCTAAATTTCCTCTGATCAATTTTACCGCATCAGTTGTTTCATATCCTGATACATCCACTGGCTCCTCTGCACCTTGTGCAATTTTAACAATCACATCGTTCACAACAATTTGTCCAGATTTCCATGCTGGACCACCTGGCTGAATACTTGCTATACGAATACCAAAATCATCCTGCGTCAACTGTGCACCAATACCATAAATTACACCACTCATTTGCTCAGTGAAAGATCTTTTTTCTACCGGCGCAAGGTAGTCTGTGTGAGGATCCATCAATCCAGTAATCGAGTTCAAGAACAATTCAAATCGCTTTTCTTTTGTAAATGTTTTTTCAAAAGATTCTAATCTTTTCTTGAAAGACTTTTTTACATATGCTCTTGATTCCGCCTCTAAGGTTGAATCATTTTTATATACAAATTTTTCTTTGTCTTTATTCTTAGTTCTTTCGTCAATTAAACTAGCATAGCGTTCAATTGTTCTATATTTCAACATCATTTCCCAACGCATTGCTCTTTCTGCCTCGTCTTTAGGATAAGGCATTTTATCCATATTCAAAACCGCAGAATCATCTTTACTAAAATCAAATGGACGATCCATAATTTGATTAAATAAAGCATTTGCTTCTTTAATACGTCGCTCATACAATGCACTAACGGCTGGTTGAAATTCTATCGATGCCCCATGTATTTCATCATCAATTGTGGTATTGAATTTTGAAACAGCATCTAAGTCTGATTGAAGAAATATATTTTTTTCAGGATCTAATGCTTTAAAATAGGCAGCAAAAACTTCTTTAGAAAATTCATCATCGATTCTTCTTGGACTATAATGTTCAGACTCTAATAGATGCCCAACTGTAGACAATAATTTTCTTTGTCTTAACGCTGGAGACTCTTGATTTTCTGCCTTAAAAGTGTTAAATGCAAAGAATAAAGCGCCAAAAAGGAATACTGTGGCAAAAACTTTCCACTTATTTTGTTTTACGTATGTCATGATATCGTGCATGTAGGATTTCAAAAATAGCGTAAAAAGGCAATCTTGCACAGCAATTTCAAATTTTAGCCCCTTTTTTACCATTATTTTATAAAAACATGCAAAACTAATTTTATAGATTACTGAATTAACGTATTTTTGCACCCCAAATGGAGGGCGTAGCTCAGTAGGTTAGAGCGACAGTTTGTGGCACTGTAGGCCGTGGGTTCGAGACCCATCGTTCTCCCCCTAAAAACCTGTCCCGATTCGGGATAGGTTTTTTAGTTTTAAATTTAATACATGCAATTTATTATTATCCCATTATTTATTGGCTTATTTGGTTTGTTCACTATATGGGGCTTAGTTAAATTGATTTTTTACCCAATTCAACCAATCCAAATTGGTACATTGAGATGGGAAAGTCTTGCTAACAAATGGATTGGTTCTATAGACTTAAAAGAATTACTACCACAAATTTCTCAAAATGACAGTTTTGAGTCCTTAAAACCTGTAATCAACGAAAAATTAGACGATTTTTTTAGGCATAAATTGGGTCAAAAAATGCCTATGATCTCCATGTTTATTGGCGATAAGACAATAGAAGAACTAAAGGGCATCTTTATGGAGGAATTAGCCCTACTCTTTCCAGCACTATTAAGTCAATTTAGTGCTAATCTGAATGAAGACCTTCAACATCAATGGCAGACTCATCTTAACGGGATTGTCTACAAAAAAATCAACAATATAACTAAGCCATTAAGGTGGTTATTTTTCGGCTTAGGGCTTATCTGGGGATTTCTAATTACTTTAATTCTTCCTCTAATTTAACCGCTCATACTTTACAAGCGCCATTCTTTAAACATTAAGCCGAAATTTGTGTTATAAATTAAACAAAATTCGAGCAAACTGGTCTTATAGATCACAAAAACATATATGAAACAACTTACCATAATTTTTAGTGCATTATTGATTCAAGCTACTTCATTCGCCCAAATACCAACGGGTCGTCCAGCAGGTGTAGGTGGTAGCTCCATGAATATGGGGCATTTTTACGGAAAAATAGTAGACGCTAATAAAAAAGGCATTGATGGCGCTACGGTTCAATTAAAAGGAAGCAAGTTTGACCCAGTAACAAAAAAAGCTTCTGAGGTTATACTTGGCACGATGATTAGTGCTGCAAATGGAGATTTTAGTTTTGATAACTTATCTGTGATGGGTAATTTCAAATTAGTTATTTCAGGAATTGGTTATAAGAAATTAGAAAAACAAATCAGTTTTAATTTAAAACCAAATGGCAATCCTCAAGACATGATGGCATTGGTTGATAAAGATTTGGGGAATATTAAGTTAGAAGAAGACGCGACACAATTACAAAGTGTTACAGTAACAAGTTCCGCTAAGCCTCAATTTGAAATGGGCATTGATAGAAAAATTTTCAATGTAGATAAGAACCTCGCTAGTACAGGTCAAACTGCAGTGGAAGTAATGAAGAATATCCCTAACTTAAACGTGGATATTGATGGCAATGTCACATTAAGAAACGCAACTCCAACTTTGTTAATAGACAATCGTCCAACCACATTGACGATGGATCAAATTCCATCTGACATTATTGATAGAGTTGAAATCATCACCAACCCTTCTGCAAAATATGATGCTTCAGGTGGTAATGCTGGTATTTTAAATATCGTTTTAAAGAAGAATAAAAAGAATGGCTATAATGGCGGAATAAGAACAGGAATTGATATGCGCGGGAAAGTCACTGCTGGAGGAGACCTTAATTTAAGAACCAATAAATTAAATTTTTCAACAAGTGCAAATATTAGAAATAACAAATCAATTAGCACAATTGACAATGTTAGAGACATTCTATTAACCCCAACTCCAACAAGCATTAGTACCTTCACAGACAATATCGGTCTAAGTGCTTTTTCATTTTACAGAGCAGGATTTGACTATTTAATTGACAATAGAAATACTTTTTCATTATTTGGAAATATCGTAAATGGAGATTTCGAAAACTCATCTATTCAATCCATTGACTCTATCTTTAATGGTGTAAATAGAAATAACAATATAGGGCTATCCAATAATTCAATTTTTTCGTTTTTAAATAAAGGTACTCAAGCAAGTTTTAAGCACTTATTTGCGGAGACAGGTCATGAATTGAGCGCAGATTTTAATTACAACGAAAGCAATAGTGACAATAATTCACAAATTAAATCTAGTATCTTAAACCAAAAGACAATTGGTTCTGGATATAATAAAAATTATACGTCCAATGTAGATTACGAACGTCTTTTTAAAAATAATTCAAAATTTGAAGCGGGTGTTAGATTAAATAGCAGAGATGAGTATAACAATAGAGATCAATATAGAATTATTGATGGAAAAGAATTTCTAATTAATAGCATTAGTAATCAATTGAAATTTAAAGAAACAGTTTTAGCAGCATATTCAAACTATGGCGGGAAAAAAGATAATTTAAGCTACCAACTAGGGCTAAGGGTTGAAAATAGAGCTTACATAGTAAACGTCTTAAATAAACAAGGGCAAGACTCTTTAGAATCAAAAATAAATTTGCCAATTTCTTTGTTCCCTAGTGCCTTCATTAGTTATAAATTGAATGATAAAAATGACGTTCAATTTAATTACTCCAAGCGAATTAATGCACCTAACCCATTCCAATTACAACCTTTTCCTGACTACTCCGACCCATTAAATATTGCGATTGGAAATCCAAATTTAAAGCCGCAATTCACACACTCTTTTGAAATGGCATATAATAATGTTTACAAAAAAGGGTCTAATTTATTAGCTACAGTATATTATAAATACAGCACAGATTTAATCACTAACTATATCTATAAAGACATTAATCCAATCACAAATGACAGTGCATTTTATAGTTCATTCATCAATGCTAATACTTCAAAAGTATATGGCTTAGAATTGAGTAATAAAACTACATTAACAAAATGGTGGGACTTGAACCTTAGCTTTAACTTATTTAGATCTGAAATAGAAGCTACTATACCTGGCCAAGATGTTAATAATAACTTGACTAGCTGGTTTAGTAAGATGAACCATAATTTCAAATTAGTAAAAGGCTTGTCTTTACAATTTAGCGGACAATACCAAGCTAAAACTATCTTGCCTCCAGGTGGAAATTCTGGTGGAGGGGGCGGTGGCAGAGGCGGCGGCGGATTTGGAGGAGGCGGCGGATTTGGAGGACCTCAGTCAACTGCACAAGGATACAATCTACCTAACTATGAATTTGATCTTGCAATAAGAAAAGATTGGACTTTGAAAGGCGGCAAAACAGCTTCCTTAACTTTAAGTGCTAGTGATGTCTTTAAAACAAGAGTTATTCAAACTTATTCAGAAAGCTTATATTTCACACAAAACGTAACGAGAACAAGAGATCAGCAATTCTTTAGACTAAACTTCTCTTATCGTTTTGGTAAATTTGATGTGAATTTATTAAGAAGAAAAAGTACGAAGATGCAAGACGGAGGAGGAATGGATCAAATGCAACAACAATAATTTAGCAATAAATTACTCAATAGATTATTTGGAAGTTTTACCTTCCAACATCGGAACAAAAGAGAATTCTTCAAAGGATTCTCTTTTTTCTTGTCCATCCTTTTTCTTAGTGATGCGCAACATTCTCTGAGCAGTGCCATCTTCCATATCTAATGGGATAACCATTTTCCCATTCACTTTCAATTGCGCCCATAATTTTTCAGGTATTTTAGGCGCTGCTGCAGTGATTATAATTCTATCGAATGGTGCTAAATCTGGCAGTCCTTCAAACCCATCTCCAAAAAAGAATTGAATATGCTTGTATTGCTTTATATGTTCAAAGTAGGGTATTAAATCAAAAAGTTGTTTTTGCCTTTCTATCGTATAAACCTTAGCTCCAACAGCTGATAATACTGCTGTTTGGTACATACTACCGGTCCCAATTTCTAATACTTTTTGTCCTGGCTTAATCTTCAATAATTGTGTCTGATAAGCTACCGTATAAGGTTGTGAAATAGTTTGTTCTGCTGCAATTGGGAATGCACGGTCTTCATAAGCTATGTGATCAAATGCAGAATCTAAAAAGAAATGCCTTGGAATCGTTCCTATTGCAGACAAAACGTTTTCGTCTGTAATCCCTTTCGTTCTTAATAATTTCACCAATTCTTCGCGTCGTCCTTTATGACGATAGCCATCCACCATCTCTCTGCGCTTAAAACTCCCTGAAGGTGTTATTTCTTGCATGATTAATTTAGTTTAATTGCATTGATGCAATAATACTGTTGATTTTATCTTGCAATTGAGCATACACAGCATCAAAAGAAGCCCTGTTTTCTAATTTGGCATTTACACTAAAATAGAATTTTATTTTAGGCTCCGTACCACTTGGTCTTGCAGAAATTTTAGAGCCATCTTCAGTCACAAATTGTAAAACATTACTCTTAGGTAAATCGATTTTAGTTTTTTCACCAGTCATTAGATTAGTCGAAACTTGTAGTTGATAATCTAATAAAGTTGCAACTTTCAAGCCAGCGATTTCTGATGGGGGTTGTTTTCTATACCCTTCCATCATATCTGCAATCTCTTGTTGGCCATTCATCCCCTTTTTGGTAATGCTTATTAATGTTTCGTAATAGAAACCATATTGCATATACAACTCAATCATTTTATCAAACAACGACCTGCCTTTACTTTTTTCATATGCAGCCATCTCACATAATAAAGCGACCGCACTAATTGCATCTTTGTCTCTAATTTGATCTCCAATCATTAATCCAAAGCTTTCTTCTCCTCCAATAATATAATTCTCCTTGCCTTCTTTTTCTTTGATTAATTCGGCAATCCATTTGAATCCGGTTAATACATTGTAACAAGCCACATTATTCTGTCTTGCTACCTCATTGATCATTTCGGTCGTTACAATAGTCGTAATCACCATATCGTTTGGCTGTGCAATTCCTTTTGCTTTTCTAGCTTCCATCATATAAGCAAAAGCCAACACAGCAGTTTGATTTCCATTCATTAAAACCCATTCGCCTTTGTGGTTCTTTACACCAATACCAACTCTATCTGCATCTGGATCGGTACCCAATAAAATATCCGCATCCAACGCTTTTGCCTTAGCAAGACCAATACTCATGGTCTCACTTTCCTCCGGATTAGGATAAGCCACTGTTGGGAAATTGCCATCTGGCGTAGACTGTTCCTCTACGACATGGACATTCTTAAACCCATAAGCCTCCAATACTTTAGGCACCAAGGTAATCCCTGTTCCATGAATTGGTGTATACACTATTTTTAAATCACTTTGTGCTTCGATCACTTCTGGATAAACACTCAAAGAAGTTAACATTTTAACATAAGCTTCATCCATTGAAGCACCAATCAATTCGATTAAAGCAGCTCCGCCATTCCATTTTACTTCATCTAAGGAATGTATCGCTTCAACTTCAGTAATTACATTTTTGTCATGTGGAGGAACCAACTGACCGCCATCATTCCAATAAGCTTTATAACCATTGTATTCCTTTGGATTATGAGAAGCTGTACAAACAACCCCGCCTTTACATTTAAGATTGCGAATCGCAAAACTCAACTCAGGAGTTGGCCTTAATGCCTCAAATAAATAGACCTTAATACCATTGGCAGCAAAAACCTGTGCTGTGGTTTCCGCTAAGAATCTTGAATTATTGCGACTATCATGTCCAACTACCACTGAAATAGTTTCATTTGGATAAGTTTTTAATAGATAGTTTGAAAAACCTTGGGTAGCCATTCCAATCGTATATTTATTTACCCTGTTGGTTCCTACACCCATAATGCCTCTTAAACCACCCGTTCCAAACTCTAAATTTCTATAAAAAGCGTCTTGTAAAGCATCAGGTTGATTAGCTTGTAATGATCTTATTTCTTCCTTTGTTGCTTCATCGAAATTACCGTTTAACCAGCTTGCAATTTTTTGTTCTATTTCTTGACTCATAATGAACTTTTTATAACCTATATATAATAGAGGCAAATTAAATAATTCTGCTTAAAAAAGCCCATAAAACCTGCATTAGTTTGACAAGAAACTGTGTATTATTTGAGGGTATTTTAAGTACGAGACTAAAAGAAATGAATTAAATTCGTGGTTCAGTCAAATTGCATTTAACCATGGAATTCATTAGCGGTATTATTTTCATAGTCCTATCGGTCATCGCTTTTTTCAGTTTTACTAAAAAGCTGCTTGAAATCAAGCGAAATATCAATCTTGGAAGACCTTTAGAAATCAATGATCAGCCAATTGAAAGATGGAAAAATGTTTTCTTATTGGCGTTGGGACAAAAGAAAATGTTTCGCAATATCCCAGTAGCATTGCTTCACCTTATTGTATATGTAGGGTTCATTATCATCAATATTGAATTACTAGAAATTATTATTGATGGAGTATTTGGAACACACCGTTTTTTTGAACCCTATCTTGGCAGCTGTTATCCTTTTCTAATTAATAGTTTTGAAATTTTAGCTGCTTTGGTTTTAGTAGCTTGTGTCGTTTTTTTATCAAGAAGAAATATTATTCGATTAAAGCGCTTTATTAGCAATGATCTTACTGGATGGCCTAAAACAGATGCTAATTTGATTTTAGCAATTGAAATTGTGTTGATGAGTTTATTTTTAGTCATGAATGCAGCGGATACTTCTGCTAATTTCATCATCTCTTCCTATTTGAAACCATTCTTCCAAAATTTCACAGCACACCAATTGCACGTCATTGAACAAACAGCTTGGTGGATACATATTCTTGGTATTTATGCTTTTATGAACTACTTGCCTTATTCAAAGCATTTACATATTGTATTGGCATTTCCAAATGCCTATTACGCTTCGCTTGAACCAAAGGGCAAAATGCACAATATGGTTGCAGTTCAAAATGAAGTGTTGTATGCTATGCAACCTGAATTGGCACCAACGAATGCGCAAGCGCCCGAAAAGTTTGGCGCAAAAGATGTGATGGATTTAAGCTGGAAGAATTTAATGGACGCATATAGTTGTACAGAATGTGGCAGATGTAGTGCTGCTTGTCCAGCAAATAGCACGGGCAAATTATTAAGTCCTCGTAAGATTATGATGGACACCAGAGATCGTCTTGAAACAGTTGGAAAGAATATTAATAAAAACGGTCAATTTGTTGATGATGGCAAAACATTATTAAATGACCATATTACAATTGAAGAACTAAGGGCATGTACTACTTGTAATGCATGTGTGGAAGAGTGTCCTGTTAGCATCTCTCCTTTGGATATTATATTAGAATTAAGAAGGTCATTGATTATGGAGGACAGCAATGCCCCTGCAGAATGGAATGGCATGTTTAGTAATATTGAAAACAATTTTGCTCCTTGGAAATTCGCTCCAGACGATAGAGACGCATGGACAAAGCAAGCATAAAATAAAGCATTATGAAAGTATCAACAATGGCAGAAATGATGGCTGCAGGAACCAAACCAGAAGTTTTATTTTGGGTAGGCTGTGCCGGAAGCTTTGATCAGAGAGCACAAAAAATAACAAAAGCCTTTGCTACAATTTTAGACAAAGCTGGCGTAGTGTATGCAATTCTTGGTAAAGAAGAAGCTTGTACCGGTGATCCTGCGAGAAGAGCTGGAAACGAGTTCATGTTTCAAATGATGGCCTATCAAAACATACAAGTGATGAATGCCTATGAGATAAAGAAGATTGTCACTACCTGTCCCCATTGTTTCAATACATTGAAAAATGAATACCCTGCACTTGGTGGCAACTATGACGTCATTCATCATACGCAGTTTCTACAAGAACTAATTGAAAATGGAAAGATCAAAATTTCTGATAGCAATGAATGGAAAGGAAAAACAATTACTTACCATGATAGTTGTTATTTAGGAAGATCAAACAATATCTATGAGGCTCCAAGAAAAGTACTTGAGACATTGGATATTGAATTAAAAGAAATGCGCAGATGTAAATCTAAAGGACTTTGCTGTGGTGCTGGTGGAGCACAAATGTTTAAAGAAGAAGAAAAAGGAACAACAAGGATCAATATGGACCGTGCTGATGAAGCAATTGAAACCAAAGCCAACTTTGTAGCAAGTGCTTGTCCTTTCTGTAATACCATGATGACGGATGGTATTAAAAATAGAGACGAAGAAGTAAAGACAGAAGTATTAGACATCGCTGAAATCATTGCTAAAGCAATACAATAAATTTATTATGGTTGACTTACCTACTATATTACCCAAGAATTTCCACCCACAATCCAGAGTTTGGGTCTACCAAGCGAACAGGACTTTTACAATGGGTGAGATTTTTGAATTAGAACCTTTACTTGAAGATTTTGTGGCAAGTTGGAAGAGTCATGGAGCTGCTGTAAAAGGATACGCGACCGTTTTATATGGTCAATTCATTCTTATCATGGCAGACGAGACAGCTACAACTGTTGGCGGCTGCAGCACAGATAGTTCGGTTCATGTGATCAAAGCCATTGAACAAATGACGGGTGTTCAAATGTTCAACAGGACACTTTTAGCCTTCTATATAAAAGATAAAGTTCAAACCGTTCCTCAAGCACAATTAAATTACGCACTTGAAAATGGCTTGTTAACATTGGATACACTTTACTTTAATAATCTAGTAAACACAAAAGCAACCCTAGAAACAGAATGGCTTCAGCCTATTGCAAAAAGCTGGCTTGCTAAAACAATCACTGTAAAATAAATTAAAATGAGCGAGTATATCGTTTATGCTATTCCTAATTGCAATACCGTAAAAAAAGGATTGGATTGGTTGAAAGCAAACAAAATCGAGTACGCCTTCCATGATTATAAAAAGCAAGGCATTACCAGTTCGCAACTTACCAAATGGAGTAAACAAATTGGCTGGGAAGCATTGATCAATAAAAAAGGAACTACCTGGAAACTATTAGGACCAGAGCTGCAGGCTACCATCACCAATCAAAAAGCTGCCATTGCTATAATGGCCGAAAAAACATCTATAATACGAAGACCACTTATTGAAAAAGACGGCAATATCATTGCAATAGGTTTCGACGAAGCTGAATACAAGAAAGCATTCAAAAAATAAAATCAATTGATTTAAATACTACTAAAAAAGCCTCCGAATATTTGGAGGCTTTTTTATACAATGTATTTTGACCAACTAAGTTGGTATAGCTTTATTATTTCAAATTAGACGCTAAGAACTTATCCAAATCAGCACCTCTTAAATCTCTTGCAACAATTTTCCCATTGCCATCAATTAAGAAGCTTGCTGGGATACTTTGTATGCCAAATTGAGCAGCAACAGCATTGTTCCAATACTTTAAATCACTCACATGGTTCCATGCAAGGCCGTCTTTCTTAATCGCCTCTAACCATTTTGCTTTGTCCTGATCTAGAGAAACACCCAACACCGTAAAGTTTTTTGACTTGTACTTATTGTATGCTTTCACCACATTTGGATTCTCAGCTCTGCAAGGACCGCACCAGCTTGCCCAAAAATCAACCAATACATACTTCCCTCTTAAAGAAGATAAAGTAAATGGCTTGCCATTAGGATCATTTTGTGTGAAATCAGGTAATGTAGAACCAATTTGACCAAAAGCACTTGATGCAATTGTTTTGTCAATGAATTCGGCAAAAGGTCCTTTCTTAGCAGGGCCTTCTAATCCTTCATAAATGGTTACAAGATTATCTTTTACTTCTGGAAAAATATTAGAAAACTGTAACAACATTAATGTTGTTACGGGCGAGGATGCATTTGCCTTACTTAATGATTTAAAACTTGTGATAATTTCTTTTGATTGAGCTTGCGCCAGCTTATTCAAAGAATCTTTTTTAGTAGTATTTTTTTCTTGACTAATCGCCTGCATATTCATTACATAAGGCATCATCTTTGGATTTAATGCTGTCATGTAAACATTATATACATCATGATTTACAGATCCTGATACTTTGATACCTTGCATGTTTTGTACATCACCCTCAATGGTTACATTTTCGTTACCAACAAAAATTGGTAATTTCTGTGGCACACCATCTATACTCAATACCATCAAATTTGGATAAGGTAATTCTGCTTTTAAGTTAAAGCTGCCTGCAATAAATTTTCCAGCACTTAACTCTTTATTAGATACACCATCAATTAAAACAACCGATGATGAATCTTTTACATTCGCCAATTTACCTTGAATCGTCAAAGATTGTGCATTCAAAAATGGCGCAACAAATAACAATGCGATTGCGATTATATTTTTTTTCATAGAATTTTGTTCGTTTATAAGACTCAAATATAGAAATTAAATGTGGTTGGGGCTAGGCTTTATGCCTCTTTTCTAATATTTTAACAACATCGCTTAATTTAAATCCCTTTGCTTGTAATAACATTAGATAATGGAACAAAAGATCTGCAGATTCTTCTAAAAACAGGTTATCATTATTGTCTTTAGCTTCAATAACAACCTCGACAGCTTCCTCCCCCACTTTTTGAGCAATCTTGTTGATGCCTTTTGCAAAAAGACTAGCCACATAGGAACTTTCAGGTGTAGCAGCTCTTCTTTGTTCAATAACTTGTTCCAAATTAGCAATAAAGCCCAATTCATTTAGTTTATTATCAGCCCCCCAACAGGTATCAGATCCTGTATGACAAACTGGGCCTGCCGGATGCGCTTGAACCAATAAAGTATCCTGATCACAGTCCAAAGCCATACTGATATAGTTTAAACTATTGCCACTTTCCTCGCCCTTTGTCCAAAGCCTGTTTTTAGAACGACTAAAGAAAGTTACTTTCTGTAAAGTTAAAGTCGCATCCACTGCAGCTTGATTCATAAATCCCAACATCAATACATTTTTTGTTGACGCATCTTGTACAATCGCAGGAACTAGTCCATCTGCATATTTTGAAAAATCGATATTCATAATTTCTATTTAATAAGTTTATAATCGAATTGGAATTCCATTCTCTTTTAAGTAATGTTTTAAATCCGGAATTGCAATTTCTTTGTAATGAAAGATGCTAGCAGCCAATGCAGCATCTGCCTTCCCTTTTGTGAATACGTCTAAAAAATGGGCTTCTGTTCCGCCACCGCCAGATGCAATAATGGGCACGGGAAGTAATTCGGCAAGTTGAGCAGTAATATCTAAAGCAAAGCCCTGCTTTGTCCCATCATGGTTCATGGAAGTTAACAAAATTTCACCTACGCCTAAATCCACCGCTTCTTTTGCCCAGTTAATCACTAATTTATCTGTTTTCCTTCTTCCCCCGTTTAAATAAACATACCAATTATTATCTGCTTCACATTTTGCATCAATTGCTAAAACCACACATTGACTTCCGAAATTCTTAGCAAATCGATTGATGGTAGAAGGATCCATAAAAGCAGCGGTGTTGATTGAAATTTTATCAGCTCCGTTTTGTAATAAAACACTTACATCTTCTTCTGTTTTAATGCCTCCACCAACAGTAAAAGGTATATTGATTCTATGTGCAATTTTATTCACCAATTCACTTAAAGTCTTTCTTTTCTCGACAGTCGCAGTGATATCAAGAAAAACCAATTCATCTGCACCTTGGCTTGCATACAAAGCGCCCAATTCAATAGGATCTCCTGCATCCCGAATTTGTTCAAAGTTGACTCCTTTGACAGTTCTGCCATCTTTGATATCTAAGCAGGGTATGATTCTTTTTGTTAACATAATTTCATTGATATAATACAATCGATTTATTTAAACTAACTAAGTTTGATTTTAAAATTTTGAAAGTTCGTCTAAACTAATTTTATTTTCATAAATCGCTTTCCCCACAATTGCTGCAGCGCAGCCTAAACGCTTTAAATCTTCTAAGTCTTTCAATTGACTAACTCCTCCGCTCGCAATCAATTGAAGCGCAGGGAATTTGGTAATCATTTTTTTATATAAAAGTAAAGAAGGGCCTTCTAGTTTACCGTCCTTTTGAATATCTGTGCAAAAAATTTGAGTCACCCCTTTATTCATATAAGAATCAATAAAATCATACACATCGATATTGGTTTTTTCAATCCAACCTCCAATAGCAATTTTCTCTTCATACACATCTGCACCTAACATAAATTGGGAAGCGCCAAAACGAGCTATCCACTCTTCAAATGTTTCCCTACTCTTGACTGCAAGACTTCCAATCGTTGCATAAGTAGCACCCGTATCTAAAACAGTTTTTAATGTCGCTTCGGTTTTAATACCACCGCCAAAATCAATTTTCAAACTTGTTTTGTTGGCAATTTTTTCCAACACCTTCCAATTTACCACTTCTCCTGCTTTAGCGCCATCTAAATCCACCAAATGCAATCGCATTAAGCCTATTCCTTCAAACTGCTTGGCTACTTCCAAAGGGTCTTCATTATAGATCTTCTTTTGGGCATAATCACCCTCAGTCAATCTTACACATTTTCCTTCTATTAAATCTATGGCTGGTATAATTTGCATATTGTAATAATTAAAGCGCTAAGAAGTTTTGAATAATTTTTTCACCCACAGATGCAGATTTTTCTGGATGAAACTGTACCCCATAAAAATTGTTTTTTTGAAGTGCACTGCTATAATCCAGAATATAATTTGTTGTTGCGATGCTGTTATTGCCTAAGCCAGCATAGTACCCATGTACAAAATAGGTGAAACTGTTTTCTGCAACCCCATTGAATAAACCAGTCTTTAAGTTACTTATCGTATTCCATCCAATCTGAGGGACTTTAATCGTTGCTTCATTCGATTTAAATGCTAGTACTTGCTCGTCAAAAATTCCTAAACAAGGCGTATCGTTTTCAGCTGAATGCTGACACATCAATTGCATTCCTAAACAAATACCCAAAACAGGTTGTTTTAAAGAACAAATAAGTTGATCTAAATTTCTAGCTTTCAAATAAGCCATCGCCGTGCTAGCTTCACCCACACCAGGAAAAATAACTTTATCTGATGTTGCCAGAATCGATGGGTCATCTGTTACAGCAGCTTTAACACCCAATCTTTCTAATGCATAGAGCACCGACTGAATATTTCCTGCATTGTATTTTATAATAGCTATGTTCATATCGTCTTTTTGAGTAACTAGTTTCCTAATACCTCGTTTAAAAATTGAGCAGTTGTTGTTTCAATATCTTTCCCCTTAGATAAAGCCTGTATATATGCAGACCCAATGATGGCTCCATTTGTATAAACATTCACTGCATCAAAACTCTCCTTGTCTTTAATGCCGAATCCAACTAAGATTGGATTTTTCAGATTCATCGATTTTAATTTCTCTAGGTATAAAGCCACTTTAGTAAAATCTTTGTCAGTTCCTGTTGTGGCAGATGAACTTACAGCATATAAAAATCCAGTGCTTAAACCATCCAGCTTCCTCAATCTTTCTTCCGGTGTTTCAGGGGTTACTAAAAAGATAAAATCTAAAACATTGTCTTTGATCGTTATACCATATTCTGCTTCAAATTCATATAAGGGCAAGTCTGGTAAAATCAACCCATCTACGCCTACTTCTTTTGCTTTTTTACAGAAAGCCTCAAATCCGTATTGTAAAATTGGATTCATATAACCCATTAAAACAACCGGTATATGAATTGTTTGACGCATCGTTGCCAATTGTTCAAATAAAATATCAATTGTCATGCCATTATCAAGTGCAATAAGACTACTATTTTGGATTACTTCTCCATCTGCTAATGGATCGCTATATGGCATGCCCAATTCAATAATATTGGCGCCGTTTTTTTGTAAACTACCCATCACTTCTAATGTACTATTTAAATGAGGATAGCCTGCTGTACAGTATACATTTAAAACACGCGTGTTTTTTTCTATAAACAAATCTACTAACCTTGACATATTTTATTTTTTTCAAGAAACGTTTTAATCCGTTTCAAATGACTATTATTATTTTAAATCCATTGCTTGCATATAAGTCGCTAAATCCTTGTCTCCTCTCCCACTTAAACAAACAATAACGACATCAGTTGGTTTAAGATTCATTTTCGGTAATACAGAGAATGCATGTGCCGTTTCAAGCGCAGGGATGATTCCTTCGATTTCAGATAAATGAAAAGCCCATTCTAATGCTTCCTCATCTGTCGCACTCATAAAAGTACCCCTTTTACTTTCAAATAAGAATGCATGCAATGGTCCAATACCTGGATAATCTAGACCAGCAGAAATACTATGCGGTTCTACAACCTGACCATCTTTTGTTTGCATCACAATACTCTTACTACCATGAAGGATCCCTGTGCTTCCTAATTGCGTGGTTGCAGCACTCATGCCAGAATGTACTCCATGTCCAGCTGCTTCTACAGCAACTAATTCTACAGATGGCTCATTCAAGAAATGGTAAAAAGCACCCGCGGCGTTACTACCACCTCCTACACAAGCCACCACATGGGTTGGCAATTCAGTACCCGTTTTATCTTTTAATTGTGTACGCATTTCTGCACTAATCACACTTTGAAAACGCGCTACCATATCTGGATAAGGATGTGGTCCTACAACACTACCGATAATATAATGGGTTGTATCTGGCTCATTGATCCAAGCACGTATCGCTTCATTCGTAGCATCTTTCAATGTTTTACTACCACTTGTTGCAGGTACCACTTTCGCTCCTAACATTTTCATCCTTGCAACATTGGGTGCTTGTCTTTCGATATCTTTTTCTCCCATATACACCACGCATTCCATTCCTTTCAAAGCACATACTGTTGCAGTTGCTACACCATGTTGACCAGCACCTGTTTCAGCAATAATTTTTTTCTTACCCAATCTTTGAGCTAAAATAATTTGGCCAATGGTGTTGTTTATTTTATGCGCCCCTGTATGACATAAATCTTCACGTTTCAAATAGATTGAAGCGCCGATTTCTTCACTCAATCTAGCTGCATAAAACAATGGAGTCGGCCTTCCTACATAATCCTTCAATAAAGCAGCAACTTCGGCTTTAAACGCAGGATCATCCATTATCTGCAAGTACTGCTTTTTCAAGGTCTCCACATTGCCATATAGCATTTCCGGAATATACGCGCCACCAAATGCACCATAATAACCCTCTATATTGGGTTGCTGATAATTAATGGATTCGTTAAATGAATGCATGTATAAAAGTTTTAATTTTTTCTAAATTTTTTATTCCTGGCTCTAATTCAAATTGACTATTTAAATCTAAGGCTTCCAAGGTCTTACCCGCTTTCGTTTTTTCCATCACTTGCACACCTTGTATATCATTGGGTCCGATTCCACCACTTAAAAAATAAGGTTTTGGAATATTGGTTCCCTTTATTAATTCCCAATTAAAATGTTGACCCGTTCCACCGTATAAAGCACTATCTGTATCAAATAAGAAATAGTCCACTACATTTTCAAATGGAGCAAAAGCTGGCACTGCAGCAGCTACTCTAAAAACTTTAATGGTTTTCACATGTTGGCGAACAGCTGCACAAAATTCTGGTGTTTCGTCTCCATGTAATTGAACCATATCCAATCCCGTACTATTAACAATATGTAGTAACTCGGCTAATTCCATATTCACAAATACGCCCACTTTTTTCGCAGCTACTGGCTTGAAATTTGCCAACTCAGTTAAGCTTAATTTTTCCAACACATAACGCTTTGAATTTGGGTAAAAAATAAAGCCAATGTATTGCACACCCATTGCTTCCAAAGCATGAGCCTGTGTTATATCAGTGATACCGCAAACTTTAAACTGCATGACTGTCTGTTTTAATTGCTTGTACAAAGGTTTCAAATGCCGCTGCTGGATGCTCCTGCTTCATGAAAAATTCACCCATTAAAAAACCATTGAAACCTTCTTGCTTTAAAAGCTTGAAAGTTTCTACACTATAAATGCCGCTCTCTGCTATACTTAATTTCCCTTTCGGTAACTGGTTTTTTAGAACTAAGCTATGCTCTATATTCACCTCGAATGATTTTAAACTTCTATTATTGATACCTACAAAATCCACTTCATCTGTGATATGACCTAATTCAATCGAATCATGTATCTCTAACAATACTTCTAAGCCAATGCTTTTAGCAAAACTGGCCAAGAACTTCGTCTGCTCAGGGGTTAAACATGCAGCAATTAATAAAATTACTGAAGCACCATAGGCCTTCGCTTCAATCAATTGAAATTCCTCTATAATAAACTCTTTTCTTAATACAGGAATTGGGTTTTTTACGGCAATTGACAAGTCATTAATATTACCACCAAAAAAATGATGATCAGTTAACACAGAAATGCCCGCAGCACCAAATTGGGTATACGCGTTAGTCACATCTGCTACAGAAGCCTTGTCATTGATGACACCTTTAGATGGAGATTGTCTTTTATACTCTGCGATAATACCAGTCAACTGAGGATTCAATAAATTTGACTTTAATGAATAGCTTTGTTGAACAAATAAAGGCATCGCTTCTAATGTTGCAATACTAATTTGTTGTTTCCTTTCGGCAACTTCGATCTTCTTGTGTTCAACAATTTTGGCTAATATATTCGTACTCATTATTGTAGGCTGATTAATTGCTTTAATGAATTGTTCGCAGCGCCAGATTCTAAACTCAATACGGCTGCTTGAAATGCAGCTTCATAATTTTCATATTGTCCTGTTACTTGAAGCGCCATTGCAGCATTTGCTAGCACAACAGCATTTTGAGACCATGTACCTTTTCCTTCTATGATGTTTTTAAATAAAGCAGCCGCTGATTCAACCGTATCTCCACCATGCAATTCTTCTGCAAATACTTTACGTTTCCCAAGTTGATAAGGCGTCATAATAAACTCCCCTTTATTGGTAATGATTTTAGTATCGGTAGTAAGTGAAATTTCATCGTATCCGTCTAAACTATGAATCAATGTAAATTCCTTGCCTAAGGTTTGCAAGGCATAATTATACATTCTCGCCATCTCTAAATTATATACCCCAATCAATTGATAAGCAGGTTGAGCAGGATTCACAATAGGACCTAACATATTAAAGAATGTCCTAAGTCCAATATTTCGTCTGATAGGTCCGACAGCCTTTAATGCAAGATGAAATAAAGGCGCATGTAAAAAACAAATTCCTGCTGTTTTAACTTCATTTCTTAAAGCTGCTTCCTCATTTTTAAACTTGTAACCCAATTGTTCCATTACATTAGATGAACCACTCACACTTGATGCCCCATAATTACCATGCTTCACAACAGGCTGACCTGTACCTGCTACAATAAAACAAGCCAAAGTAGAAATATTGAAAGTGTCTTTACCATCTCCACCCGTTCCAACTATATCAATTGCATTATCAATACCTAAATTCAAAGGAACAGCCAAGGATAATAAAGCATCTCTAAAACCCATCAATTCATCGATGGTGATACTGCGCATTAAATACACGGTGACAAAGGAAGTCACTTCGTGTTCATTGTAGGCACCTTGAGAGATTTGTAGTAAGACCTCCTTAGCAGCTTCTCTGCTCAAAGTCTTATGTTCAAATAAATATTGTAAAATCTTTTTCATCTTGTATAAATATCAAAAATTAGTTTTTCAACCAGTTTGCAATTATTTTAGCTCCTTCGGGTGTTAAAACACTTTCTGGATGGTATTGTACACCCTTTACATCAAACTCTTTATGCTCCAAAGACATGATATAACCTTCCGAATCTTTTGAAGTAACCTTTAGTGAAGATGGAAGATCCGACTCATTCACTACCCAACTATGGTATCTGCCAACATTAAAACTGGTAGGCAAGCCTTCAAACAAAATCGATTCAGCGATTAATTCAACCGGTGTTGCAATGCCATGGTATACTTTAGATAAATTGGTTAAACTTCCTCCAAATGCTTCTGCAATTGCTTGTTGACCTAAACATACTCCAAAGATTGATTTAGTAGCAGCATACTCCTTTATCAAAGGCAAAAGTAAACCTGACTCAGATGGAATACCTGGACCCGGTGAAAGTAAAATCTTATCATAGGCTTTCACAGCTTCCAACGGAATCTCGTCGTTTCTAAATACCTCCACAGAAGCATTAGATTGCTCCTTAATTACTTGGACCAAATTAAAGGTAAAGGAATCGTAATTATCAAAAACTAATATTTTCATCTTGTTGTTTTTTAAATTTTTTCTGCCAAAACAATAGCCGTCTTTAATGCATTCAATTTATTGTTCACTTCTTGTAATTCACTTTCAGGTTGACTTGCCGCCACTACGCCCGCACCTGCCTGATAAGTCAATATGTTTTGTTGACTTAAAAATGTACGGATCATGATTGCTTGATTGCAACTGCCATCAAAACCTACAAATCCAATACAACCTCCGTAATAAGACCTCTTGGTCGACTCTATTGCATCAATTAACTGCATCGCTTTAAATTTAGGAGCACCACTCAAGGTCCCTGCAGGAAATGTTTTTGCAATCAAATGAAATGGATTAGCACCTGTTGCTACTTTACCTTCCACTTCACTCACTAAATGAATTACATGACTATAATAATGCACTTGGCGATATTGTTTTACTCGAACTTCAGTGCATACCCTACTTAAATCATTTCTTGCCAAATCCACCAACATCACATGCTCTGCATTTTCTTTTGGATCATTTAACAATTCTTGCGTCCTTGCAGCATCAATTGTTTCGTCACCCGAACGCTTAAAGGTTCCTGCAATAGGATGTACCACCGCTTTCCCGCCTTTTATAATGATCTGTGCTTCTGGAGAAGAGCCCATTAACTTATAATCACCATAATCAAAAAAGAATAAATAAGGGGAAGGATTAATACTCCTTAAAGTTCTGTATACATTGAACTCATCACCTTTAAATTGCTGTTGAAATCTTCTGCTCAACACTATTTGGAAAACATCTCCACGCATACAATGTTGAATCCCTTTTTGAACAGCAGCTCTATAAGCTTCATCTGTAAAGTTAGAAGACTCTTCACCAACTATACTAAATGGATACTGAGGTACATCCTTGCTTTTTATATAAGAAAGCAATACGTCTAATTCAGAATCGATTCCTTGAATTTTATTTTCACAGATATATAGTTCATCTTTAAAATGATTGAAAGCAATTACATATTGGTATAAACGATAACGCATTAATGGGATTGTCGGAACCCCCTCTTTAAATTCAATGGTATCGAAAAAAGGAATGGCATCGTATGTGGTATACCCATATAAACCTTGTGCAAATGCCGCTTCTTTCTGTGTTGAAGTTTCAATATCAAAATGTTGCATATAAGCCCAAATTCTATCAGGCGCATCTTGTACATTTTGAATCAATTCTTTTTGAGGATCTTGTTTTGGGTATTTATATTCAATTTCATTTAAACTTGAAATTTCGATACCACCAATTGCATTTACCCCAATAAAAGAATAACTATTTTCAGCAGCATGTGAATCTGTACTCTCTAATAAGATCGTGTCTCTAAACCGATCTCTTAATCGGAGATAGATTCCAACAGGTGTAAATGTATCGGCTAACATTTTAGTCACCTCTGTTTGTAGCTTCATTTTTTGCATCTTCTTCTCTTAGTTGAACATTCGTTAAAAAAATAAACCCCGACAGCTGCTGTCGGGGTTTATATATAAGTTGACAATCATGGTCATGTCACTACAATACCCCAACGGAGTTTGTATGCCACCACCAAAAATTGTTTATTGTTTTCATTAGAATACAAAACTAAGGTATTCGCTATTTTTTACCAAAAAAACATGCCATCACCAACTATCAACTGTTAGGCTTATAAAACACCCTTGGTACTTGGAAGGGCATCACTTGCAGGATTTCTTTTTACAGCCATTTTAATTGCTTTCGCAAATGCTTTAAAAATAGCTTCTATCTTATGATGTTCATTATCGCCCTTGCAACTAATATTGATATTTGCCTTTGCTGCATCACTAAAGGACTTGAAAAAATGGAAAAACATCTCTGTAGGCATCTCTCCAATCTTCTCTCGTTTAAAGTCTGCGTCCCAAACGATCCAATTTCTTCCACCAAAATCAATTAACACTTTTGCTTCGGCCTCGTCCATTGGAATCGCAAAACCATATCGCTCCATCCCTCTTTTGTCCATTAATCCTTTTGCAAAGGCCTCACCTAATGCGATACCCACATCCTCAATCGTATGGTGCTCATCTATATGTAAGTCGCCATCACATTGAATGTTCATATCCAAAGCGCCATGTCTAGCAATCTGCTCTAACATATGATCAAAAAAACCTAAACCTGTATGAATTGTTGCATCCCCTTTTCCATCTAAATTTAATTCAACATGTATCTTGGTTTCCTTGGTATTTCTTTCATGCACCACTTTTCTTAAACCTAATTTTAAGAAACTATAAATGTCCTCCCAGTTAGATGTTTCAAATGCAATGGTTGGTCTTAAAGCTATTTCTTGTTCAGGAGTCAATGAATGCAAATTAGATTTTAAATAGATGGCTTTACAGCCCAAATTTTTTGCCAATTCAATATCTGACCAACGATCCCCAATCACATAGGAAACACTAAGGTCGTATTTTGAGTCCTCTAATAGATGCTTCAACAAACCAATTCCAGGTTTTCTTGTTGGCGCATTGTCTTTAGCGAAACTGGTATCAATTAATATTTCATCAAATTCAAAACCTTCCCCTTTTAAGGTACGTAACATTAAATCCTGGTAAGGCTTAAAAGTTTCTGTTGGATAAGAAGCAGTGCCAAGTCCATCTTGATTGGTCACCATTACTTTATAGTACCCAAAATCATTCGCGATTTTTTTTAAATTCGAAATCACTCCAGGCACAAAAACAGTTTTATCAATATGATCTATCTGAAAATCTGTTGCTGGTTCTTCTAAAACCACCCCATCTCTATCAATGAATAAAATTGGACGCATATTTTAATGAGTTATTTTTTCTTTTTAGCGGCCTGCACTTGTGCAATCGTGACTGCTGGTGCTTTATTGGACCAGCTATTTCTAATATAAGTTAACAAATCTGCCATTTCATTGTCTTTCAAATCTGGACTGGCTGTCATCGCATTGCTATAATAAAATCCATCTAATGCGACACGTTCATTGTATCCATAACGGATAATACGAACTAATCTAGCAATGTCTTTTCCCACCACATTACTTGCGCCATCCAAAGGTGCATTCATATTTGGAACGCCACCGCCATCGGCTTGATGACAAGCAAGACATTTGGCTTCATATATTTTTTTACCTTTTTGCATGTTCTGCGCATTCGCAGTTAAGCCTAGAAAAAAGAAAGCCGATGTAATACAACAAGCAATTTTAAATTGATTCCTACTCATGAATTATTTATTAAAACTAATTTTGAAAATCGCACCCTTGCTATCATCACTAACATATAAGCTACCATCAGGACCTTCTGCTAAACCACAAGGTCTAGCTTTAGCAGCTCTTGGGCTTTTATTATTATCTGCACCAGCAAATCCATTTGCAAAAATTTCCCATTCTCCTGCTGGTTTACCATTTTTAAATGGCACAAAAGCTACAAAATACCCTTCTTGAGGCAATGGCGCTCTATTCCATGAACCATGGAAAGCAATGAATGCACCTTCTTTATATTTTGCTGGAAATTGATTACCCTTATAAAACAACAAAGCCATTGGAGCCATATGCGCTGGAAATGCAACCAATGGATCCAATGCATTTTTGCCACCTTCCAATTTACCATCACCACCATATTCTGGTGATAGAATTTTTTTCTTTTGGAAAGGATCATAATACACATAAGGCCATCCACAATCATCTCCTTCTTTCACTTCATACATTGTTTCAGCTGGAAGCTCTGCATTTTGTGCATCTGTGTACATCGTTGGATAAAAGGTATTCAATTGATCTCGACCATGTTGTGTTACAAATAAACTATTTGTTTTGTTATTCCAGTCTAAACCAATTACGTTTCTTAAACCAGTCGCGTATCTTTTACCTTCTGCATAAGATTGATTCTCCTTACTGCCATCAAATTTCCAAATACCACCTGCAGAATCTAAAATTGGACAAGGCATCATGCCCTTAGAGCCAACTGATCTGTCTTTTTCTTGACAAGCATTAGAGTATGCACCAATATTTACATAGATATTTCCTTTTGTGTCTAAGGTGATTGATTTTGAAGCGTGTTGTCTTCTGCTATGCAAATCTTTAATGATTGTTTTTGGCGCTGTCGGGTTAACCACTTCGCCTTTTGCATCTAGTTGATATAAATAAACAGCATCATCAGAACTTGCATATAATTGATTGCCTTTTACATAAATTCCTGTTCCACCATATTTTCCCCAACCACTAATTTTTTCTGCAAGACCATCGCCATTTGCATCTTCCATTCGCACAATACTTTGTCCTGCCTTATTAGGATAATTCAACTTGGCAAACAAAACACCTTGTTCATTGATTGCGATATGTCTTGCAGCACCAATTTGGTCTGCAAATAAAGTAGCAGAAAATCCTGCAGGCAATCTTAATCCCGCATTTTCTTGTGCATTTACTGAAAAGGCAAAAGTACAAGCCAATAATAAGTTGCTTAATTTATACATGATTTTTATTTAATTGATTTTGAATTTATTATTTTATTTAAAAGCTTATTCAAAGGTGTTTGTAATCCATTGGTACATTGCATCTACCAATGCTGTATTTTCTTGCTCCGTACCTACTGTAATTCTAAGGCTATCTTCACATAATTCTAAAGTAGACCTATCCCTTACAATAATCCCTTCGGTTAATAGATACTCGTATAACTTTCTTGCATGCGGAATTTTAACAAATAAAAAGTTTGTATCAGAAGGAAATACTTTGATCACATGTGGCATGGACGAAATTACTTCTGCAAGTGCTATACGCATGTCAACTAGAAGTTTGATCATATCATTCACTTGCCCCACTTCTTCCAAAGCTTGCAATGCCAATTCTTGTGTAACGATATTGATATTATAAGGTGCTTTCACCTTATTCATGTATCCAATAATTTCGGGGCTTGCAAAACACATGCCCAATCTTAGCCCAGCCAATCCCCATGCTTTACTCAAGGTTTGCAAGACCACGAGATTTGGATAGTCAATTAAAGATTGAACAAAAGATTTTTGTTTCGAAAAATTAATGTAGGCTTCATCTACCACAACGATTCCATCAAAATGATTTAAGATAGTTTCTATATCTATTCGATCTAATGAATTGCCGGTTGGATTATTTGGAGAGCAAATCCAAATAATTTTAGTGCGCGCATTAACCAACTGTTCAATATGTGCCACATTCAGTTGATAGTCTTCTAATAATGGCGCCTTTTGTATTTCAATATCATTAATGTTAGCACCAACCTCATACATTGGATAAGTAGGAGGACAAATAATAATATTGTCCTTACCCGGCTCACAAAAAGTTCTAAATAAAATATCAATACATTCATCACTTCCATTGCCCAAGAAAATTTGATTGGCTTCAATTTGTTTTACAAATGCCAATTTCTCTTTTACATGCAATTGATAAGGATCAGGATATCGATTGTACCATTTTGTCAATGGTGATCCTAAACTATTCTCATTAGCATCTAATAAAACTTTTGCTTCACCTGTATATTCATCTTTCGCGGAAGAATATGGCTTTAGAGTTTTGATATTTGGCCTAACTACTTTATCTAATTCAAATCCCATAGTACCTCATTTAAATGTTCCTTAAAATTACATTTTTGATTCAATATCTTTCACTCTAATTGCAACAGCTTGAGCATGTGCTTCCAATTGCTCCCCTGTAGCCATTTGAATGACAGTTTGTGCTATATTTTTCAAGCCCGTTTCGGTTAACTGCTGGAAGGTGATTTTCTTAACAAAGCTATCCACACTCACCCCGCTATAGGCTTTAGCATGGCCGTTGGTAGGTAAAGTATGGTTAGTGCCGCTTGCATAATCCCCTACAGATTCAGGAGAATAATTCCCAATAAATACCGAACCAGCATTGATGATTTTTTCCGCTACCACCAGTGCATTGTCAACTGACAAAATAAGGTGTTCAGGTGCATAGGCATTGATCATTTGAATCGCATCTTCCCTAGCTTCAATCACAATTGCTTTTGAATTTTCTAGCGCTTTAAATGCAAATGCTTGTCTAGGCAAAGCCGTCAATTGCAAATCTAGTTCCGCTTGCACTAGGTCTACAATGTTTTTATTTGTTGCAATCAATAAAACCTGACTATCTATTCCATGCTCGGCTTGTGATAATAAATCTGCTGCTACAAAAGAAGGTATCGCCGTTTCATCTGCATAGACACAAACCTCACTAGGACCAGCAGGCATGTCAATTGCTACCCCTTGTTGTTGGATTAATTGTTTGGCAGCAGTAACATATTGATTACCTGGACCAAATATTTTAAAAACCTTTGGCACTGTTGCTGTACCATAAGCCATCGCTGCAATCGCTTGAACACCACCAATGGTATAAATCTGCTGTATACCAACCAAATTTGCAGCATATATAATAGCAGGATCGATTGTCCCGTCTTTTCTTGGTGGCGTACATAACACCACTTCCTTACAACCCGCCAACTTTGCTGGAATACCCAACATCAAGACAGTTGAAAATAAAGGCGCGGTGCCACCCGGGATATAGATACCCACTTTTTCAATCCCCACGGCTTTTCTCCAACACCATACCCCAGGCATGGTCTCTATTTTTTCTTCTTTCTTTATTTGTGCCTGATGAAAAATTTCAATATTTACTTTAGCAGATTGTATGGCTGTTTTTAGCGCCGGCGATACCAACTGTTCTGCTTCCAGCATCATTGCAGGATCTATCGCAATTGTTTTTAAATTTACCTGGTCAAATTCTAAACTATACTTATACAAGGCAGCGTCGCCTTCATTGGCAACAGCCTCCAAAATTGTTTGAACTTTTGGCAATAGCAAAGCAGCATCAAAACTTGGACGTTTTAACAAAGATTCCCAATCCTGCTTTTTCGGTTCTTCAAATACTTGCATCTTATAAAATCATTTTTTCAATTGGTATCACTAAAATGCCTTCGGCACCAACTGCTTTTAATTGTTCAATCAAATTCCAAAAATCTGCTTCCGCAATCACCGTATGCACGCTACTCCATCCTTCAGTTGCTAATGGCACAATCGTTGGACTTTTCATACCAGGAAGCAAGGCAATGATTTTATCCAATTGCGCATTGGGCGCATTTAATAAAACATATTTATTCTTCTTGGCTTTTTTCACCGATTCCATTCGGAATAATAATCGCTCTAAGATACTGACCAATTCGGCCGGCAAGTTATTCCGTTTAACCAAAACCGCTTGTGAATTCAAAATCGTTTCCGATTCCTTTAAACCATTCATGAATAAGGTAGAGCCACTAGAAACTAAATCACAAACCACATCGGCAAGGCCAATCCCTGGAGCGATTTCCACACTTCCGCTAATCTCATGAATTTCTGCCTTTACCTTATGTTGATCTAAATACTTCTGTACCAATACTGGATAGCTAGTAGCAATTTTTTTACCTTCCAAAAACTGAGGGCCTGTAAATTCCTCCCCTTTTCTCACAGCAAAACTTAACCTGCATTTTCCAAATCCAAGTTCATAAGCAACTTCTACTTTTTTGGCTTTTTCATACACAACATTTTCACCTACAAAGCCAATATCAGCCACACCATCTTGAACATACTGAGGAATATCGTCGTCTCTTAAAAAGAAAACTTCAATTGGAAAATTACTAGCGTCCGCTTTTAATTTATTGACACCGTTACTAATATCGATGCCACACTCCTTTAAAAGACGCATGGAATCTTCATTTAACCTTCCTGATTTTTGAATCGCTAATTTTAATCGCATATATTAATTATAAAAATTAAAAGGGCTTACTGTTTAGTAAGCCCTTTGTTTAATATTGATACATACCAACATCTACAGCTTACCTATTTGATAGCAGATGAAAATGATGGATATGGTTGTTTAATAACATGTTGCAAATTTAAGGCCCTTTTACAAAATCCCCAACTAAAACAGCATAAAATACCTAATTTAGACCAAGCATTAGTCAATTTATACACGAACAATCGTTTTATGCAACTCCATCAAACCTTTACAATCCAAAATTGTTCAATTTCAATCTTAAAAGCAGAGAGATTTATTTATAAAAACTTGATAAGAAAATTACTTTTCGTAACGCTGTTTTCAAGTTCAACTATACTTAATGCACAAAATGCAAATCTATTAGTAGGTACCTATACTCAAAATGGAAGTAAAGGTATTTACCTCTATTATTTAGATACTGCTACAGGAACCCTTATAGAAAAAGGCCATACTGAAGCTGTGTCGAACCCGTCTTTTTTAGCTATTTCAAAAGACAAACAATTTGTATATGCAGTCAATGAAAATGAAATTGGTAGTATCAGTTCTTTTGCATTGAATCTTGAAAAAAATAAATTACAGTTATTAAATAAAGTGGAGACAAAGGGCGCCCATCCATGCCATATAAGTCTCAGTCCTGATGAAAAAAATATTTTTGTAGCCAATTACTCAGGAGGTAGCTTGACGAGTTTCCACCGATTTGCAGATGGCAGATTATCTAATGCGCAACAATTCATTCAAAACGAAGGTGCTAGCATTCATCCAACAAGACAAACAAAAGCACATGTTCATGGAAGCTTTTTTAGCCCAGATGGAAAATGGCTTCTTGTCAATGACTTAGGAATGGATAAAACACAAATCTATTCCTATCAAACTGCTGCCCATCCTCCTTTAAGACAAAATGCAATTAAAGACATCAATGCCAATCCTGGAGCGGGACCTAGGCATTTAAGCTTTTCAAAAAACGGACAGCTTGTTTATGTATTAGAAGAATTATCTGGAAGTATCAGTGTATACGAATTTAAAAAAGGCGCACTAAAACTATTACAAAGAGACTTTACTCATCCAGCGGATTTTAAAGAAAATCCAGGCAGCGCTGATATTCATATTAGCCCTGATGGAAAATTTTTATACGCAAGTAATAGAGGAATAGAAAATAATATTGTTCAATACCAAATTGACGCACAGGGTTTGTTAAAAACAGGAACAAAAAAATACACTCCTTCTGGTGGCATCATGCCAAGAAATTTCACCATTAGTGCAGATGGAAAATGGTTATTAGTCGCGAATCAAGCGAGTAATAATATTGTTATATTTAAAAGAAATTTGACGACTGGAAATCTAACTAAAATGCCCGGATCAGCTTCCGTTTCCATGCCTGTTTGCCTGGTTTTATTGTAAAAAAATAGAGACACTATTATTTTGTTTCAAACCAAACTGGCTTGTCAATTACGCCATCTCCATTATAGTTAATGCAAAGTTCCTCGTCTGCAGCGATAGGACGCTTTGTTTGAATTTGAATGGTCTTATGTTCAAAATCCATATCATATTTGCAATTTGCTTCCACACTATGATTATAAATAGAAACATAGCCCAGTGCCACAGCAGCTTGCCTGTCATCTTCCCCCCATTCAAAAATATAATCATGTAATAAAGTGCTGTCAACGGTTGTACGATCTGCTTCATTTAACACAATAACTGGGGCAATTTCAATGGTGGTTCCCTCTGGGATAGCTTCCGTCGTAAATACACCTCTTCCACGCTGCGGGGTGTCCATTATGTATAAAATTGGCAATATCATACTATAAAGTTAACATATCCTTGTAAGTATTTCGTAAATTGCAGCCATGTCAGCCGAATTAGAAGACGAAATCATATTATCAGAAGTTTTTTTAGAGATACTCTCTAGAGAAGACATCCAACTTTTGAAGGAATTCTTGGACGAGCAAAACATCAGTGATGTGGTGGAGCTTGTGAATGAATTTCCTGAGAAAGAGGGCATGATTATAGATACAATGACTGTACATCGTGCTGTTAGCGTCTTCAAATTATTGGACATCAATCAACAGAAGGATATCATTAAAGAACTTCCTGCAAGAAAGACTGCGAAGATCCTGAATGAATTGCCTCCAGATGACCGTACAGACTTTTTAGAGGAATTACCAAAAGCTGCCATCCGTGATTTAATTAAATTATTAGATCCAGAGGAACGCAAAATCACTTTATCATTATTAGGTTATCCAGAAGATTCAGTTGGTCGTCTAATGACCCCAGACTATGTATATGTATTCCCACATTATACGGTTGCGCAGGTATTAGATAATATCAGAAAATACGGCAAGAACTCTGAGACCATTGATGTGATTTATATTATTGACGAATTGGGTTGTTTAGTGGATGATATAAGAATTAGAGATTTATTATTGGCAAAGCCGAATGACATCATTAAAGATATTATTGATGGCAGGTATGTTGCATTGAATGTATATGACGACCAGGAGCATGCAAGTCAGGTTTTCAAAATGAATAACCGTGTGGCGATCCCAGTAGTAGATGACAATGATGTATTATTAGGGATTGTAACTATTGATGATATCTTATGGGTAACCAATGAAGAGTTCAGTGAGGATATGCAAAAAATGGGAGGTACAGAAGCATTGAACGAACCTTATTTAGATATTTCCATTTTCAAATTATTCAAAAAAAGAATTACCTGGTTGGTGGTTCTATTCTTAGGTGAAATGCTTACTGCTACAGCAATGGGTTATTTTGAAGGAGAGATTGCCAAAGTAATTGTGCTAACAACTTTTATTCCATTGATTCTATCAAGTGGTGGTAATACTGGCTCTCAAGCTTCTACATTAATTATACAAGCCATGTCTGTTGGCGAAATTACAATTGAGGATTGGTGGAAAATATTAAGAAGAGAAATCATTAGTGGTCTATTACTAGGTGTTGTGCTAGGAATGATTGGCTTTATGCGCGTCATGGTTTGGCATTATATTTCTCCTGGATTTTATGGAGAACACTGGATCATGATTGCAAACACAATCGGCTTAACCCTTGTGGGTGTGGTCATCTGGGGAACGATTACTGGATCTATGTTGCCTATCGTTTTAAAAAGATTAGGTGCCGATCCTGCCGTTTCTTCTGCACCATTTGTTGCTACCTTAGTGGATGTAACTGCAATCCTTATTTATTTTGGTCTAGCATTTTTATTCTTGCAAGGAACCCTTCTTTAATAGCAGGCCACTCTTCCTTTAGCATACTTAATACTATGGAGTCCCTCCTTGTACCATCCCCTGTTGGTAAATGATTTCGTAAGATTCCTTCTACTGTACAACCAATTTTTTGCATGGCTGCAATACTTCTTTTGTTTCGATTATCTGCTCGAAATTCTACACGTTCAAAACTAATTTTCTCAAATGCAAATTGTAAAAGTAACAATTTACAATGCTCATTCACACCAGTTCCCCAAACAGATTCGCTATACCATGTATACCCTAATTGAGTGGTTTTAAAATTGACTTGAATGTCATAGAATCTTGTACTGCCTACCACTTTGTTTTGTAATTTATCAACCACAATAAATGGATAGGCAGTGCCCGCTGCGCGCGCCTGAACTGCAGCATCCACATATTGTGTCAGCTCCGCTTTATTGGTGATGGGCGTCAATGCGTATTTCCAAAGACTCGGCTCATTTTGCACGAAGGGGACTAAAATTTCCGCATCTTCTTGCATTAAAGGACGCATTAACACGCGTTCGTCTTCCAAAATAAGGTCGATAGAAGTATCAAAAACTAGAGCTGTATGCATACATTAAAATATTAATGTTTATTTTTGCTTAAATTATTGAATTAAGCTCAAATCATCAAAATATGTGTGGAATTGTAGGTTATATTGGTCAAAGAGAAGCGTATCCGGTTGTCATTAAAGGATTAAAAAGATTAGAATACCGCGGGTATGATAGCACAGGTGTTGCCATCATTCAAGATGGAAGCTTACAAGTACATAAGAAGAAAGGGAAAGTGGCAGAATTAGAAGAATCCGTTGTAGGTAAAAACTTACATAGCCATATCGCAATTGGCCATACACGTTGGGCAACTCATGGTGAACCATCTGACCGCAATGCACACCCGCATTTATCAAATAATGGTCGTTTGGCCATGTTGCATAATGGTATCATTGAAAACTATACTCAAATTAAAACTGAATTGCTTTCTAAAGGATATACTTTCAAGAGTGATACAGATACGGAAGTGTTATTAAATTTTATTCAAGATATTCAAGACAATAATAATAGCAGTTTAGAAGAGGCTTTGCGTATTGCTTTAAAAAGAATCGTAGGTGCTTATTGTATATTACTGATTGACCAAGAAGATCCTGAAACAATCATTGCTGCTCGCAAGGGAAGTCCATTAGTTATTGGAATTGGGAAGGATGAACACTTTTTAGCAAGTGACGCCTCTCCTATTATCGAATACACTAAAGAAGTTGTATACGTAAATGATTATGAGATTGCGATTGTGAAAAAGGATGAGTTGATTTTGAAAAATTTAGGAAACGAAAAGCAAACACCTTTCATTCAAAAACTAGATATGGAATTAGCTGCCATTGAAAAAGGCGGTTATGATCATTTTATGTTGAAAGAAATATTTGAACAACCTGCAACTATATTTGATTGCTTAAGAGGTAGACTATTACACGAGCAACAACAAATTATTATGGCGGGTGTGGACAATCATTTAGAAGCTTTAACAAAAGCATCTAGAATTATGATTGTAGCATGTGGCACAAGTTGGCATGCCGGCTTAGTAGCCGAATATATGATCGAAGAATTATGTCGCATACCAGTGGAAGTAGAATATGCCTCTGAATTTAGATACCGTAATCCAGTGATTCATCCAGGGGATGTGATCATTGCTATTTCACAAAGTGGAGAAACTGCAGACACTTTAGTCGCATTAGAAAGTGCCAAAGAAAAGGGTGCATTCATTTTTGGTGTCGTAAATGCTGTGGGAAGTAGTATTGCACGTTTAAGTCATGCTGGTGCTTACACGCATGCTGGACCTGAAATTGGTGTAGCAAGTACAAAAGCTTTTACTGGACAGCTTGCTGTATTGACGATGATGGCATTGAAAATTGCAAAAGCAAAAGGCAGTATTTCAGATGAGCGATATATCCACTTATTAAATGAATTGGCATCTGTTCCAGAAAAAGTAAAAGAAATTTTAGCAGACACCACAAAGATTGAGGCAATTGCAAAACAATACAAAGGCGCAAGTGACTTTTTATATTTAGGTAGGGGGTACAATTTCCCTATCGCCTTAGAAGGTGCTTTGAAATTAAAAGAGATTACTTATATACATGCCGAAGGCTACCCTGCAGCAGAAATGAAACACGGCCCTATTGCATTAGTAGACGAAAATTTACCAGTGGTATTTGTGGCAACAAAAGACTTGTATTACGAAAAAGTAGTTTCTAATATCCAAGAGATTAAAGCAAGAAAAGGACAGATCATCGCTGTTGCTACCGAAGGAGATGCAGTATTACCAACGATGTCTGACAATGTGATGTTTGTGCCAGATATCGACGAGGTTATTGCACCTTTATTAAGTGTCATTCCATTACAATTATTAAGCTACTATGTGGGTGTTGCCAAAGGCATTGACGTAGATAAACCAAGAAATTTAGCAAAGTCGGTGACCGTGGAATAATTTTTCTTATATTTAAGTATGCTTGCATTCACTAAGTCATTTAAATATACCACACCCTTTGTCTTGTACCTTTTAGGCTATTTAGCATTTACAGGTACTGGTATTTTTTGTTGGATCCCTTTAATTTATGTGTTTGTTTTTATTCCTACACTTGAATTATTTATAGCGCCGGATCCTAAAAATTTGGACGAGGTAGAAGAGCAATTAGCTAAATCAAATAAATGGTATGATGTGATTGTATGGATGACAGTACCCTTACAATTTCTGTCTTTGTATTTATTTTTATCAAGTTTTAACGCCTCCCTTTCTACAGTAGATATTGCAGGAAGAATTGTTGCCATGGGTTTATTATGTGGGGCTTTCGGCATCAATGCAGCACATGAATTAGGACATAGAACAAATGCATTTGAGCAATTTTTAGCAAAACTTTTATTGCTAACGAGTTTATACATGCACTTTTTTATTGAGCATAATAAAGGACATCATAAACATGTTGCTACGCCGCATGATCCAAGTACGGCTAAATACAAGCAAACAGTATACGCATTTTGGATTCAAACTTTTGTAGGCACTTATTTAAGTGCTTGGCATATTGCAATAGATGAATCAAAAAAGAAAAATAGAAGCTTACCTATTATAAACAATGAAATGTTTTTATTTCAACTTATTCAAATAGGTTTTGTCTTAGGCATCTTTAGTTTCTTTGGCTTACCTATCATGCTTTATTTTCTAGGCGCTGCATTAATGGGCGCTACCCTACTCGAAACAGTCAATTATATTGAACATTACGGACTTACTAGAGAAAAAGGTACAGGAACAAACTACGAACGTGTTCAACCACATCATAGCTGGAATAGCAACCATGTAATTGGACGTTTGATGTTGTTTGAGTTAAGCCGACATAGCGATCACCATTACTTGGCCTCTAGAAAATACCAGGTATTACGAAATATGGACCAAGCGCCTCAGATGCCTACTGGCTATCCAGGCATGATTGTCCTTTCCCTCTTCCCACCTATCTGGTTTAGTATTATGCACCGACAAATGAAGAAATACGCACTTTAAAAGGCATCCATTTTAATTGTCGTACCTTGCAGTCCATTATGAGTACGAATTTTAAAGATTTAGGCCTTATTGAGCCTATCCTGTTAGCCCTTTTCGAAGAAGGCTACACCAAACCAACGCCCATTCAAGAACAATCTATCCCAATCATATTAGAGGGGAAAGACCTACTTGGTTGTGCACAAACCGGCACTGGAAAAACTGCCGCTTTTACCCTTCCAATTATTCAATTATTATTACAAAATAAGCCTGCAGAGAAGCGCAAAAAAATTAGAACATTAATTGTTACTCCAACGCGTGAATTAGCCATTCAAATTGCGGAGAATTTTGAAGCCTATGGCAGACATACGCCATTAAATTGTACAGTAATTTTTGGTGGTGTGGGTCAAGGACCACAAGTGACTGCACTTAGAAATGGTGTTGATGTAGTGATTGCAACACCAGGTCGTTTATTAGATTTAATGAACCAAGGACATTTAAGTATTAGAGACGTCGAATTCTTTGTTTTAGACGAAGCCGATCGAATGCTTGATATGGGCTTTGTACATGATATCAAAAAATTATTAGCCGTTTTACCAAAGAAAAGACAATCGCTTTTCTTCTCTGCTACTATGCCTCCTGAAATTGTGACTTTGTCGAATGCTATCTTAAATAAGCCAAGCTCAGTAACAGTTACACCAGTTTCATCTACAGTAGAAATCATTGATCAATCTGTTTATTTTGTAGACAAAGTGAATAAGAATTCTTTGTTGATGGAATTGTTGAAAGATCAAAATATCAAGAATGTATTAGTCTTTACTAGAACAAAACATGGTGCCGATAAAGTAGTAAACTTATTGGTTAAAAATAATATCTCTGCAGAAGCGATTCATGGTAACAAATCTCAAAATGCAAGACAACGTGCATTGAGTAATTTCAAAGACCAATCTACAAGAGTATTGGTTGCAACTGATATTGCAGCAAGAGGTATTGATGTGGATGAATTAGCACACGTAATTAATTTCGAGATTCCAAATATTCCAGAAACCTATGTACACCGTATTGGTAGAACAGGAAGAGCTGGTGCATCTGGAGCCGCCTATTCTTTCTGTGATTATGAAGAAAAAGCGTACCTGAAAGATATTGAGAAATTAATTGGCAAAACAATCCCTGTGATCGAAAGCCATCCTTACCCTATGCAGCAGTTTCATGCTAACAAAACCTCAAAAGACGCAGGTTGGGGCAAGCCAAAGAACGTAAGAGGCCGTGCACCACGCGAAGGAGGACAAAATGGAGGACAAAAAAGACGATTTAGCAATTCAAAAACGGGCAGGTAATATTATCTTTGAGATAAGTACCTAAATCGCTTTTATGAAAAAAACGCTTCTTGGCTTTTTGCTTCTTGCTAGTTCTACCATCATGGCTCAAGATCGTCCTATTTCCAAAGCGGACCTTTTAAGTAGTGCAAAATTGATGGACCTGCAATTTACAGGGCCTGAAATCGACTCCTTATACAATGATGTTTTAGACAATGTTGCCAATTATAAAGCGATGCATACATTGTCTTTAAATAACAGCACGCCACTTAGTCTTTGGCATTCTGCGATTTTACCTGGCATGAAATTCAATAAGGTTCAAAAACCAATTTTATGGGATGCTGCACTGAATGTAAAATTACCGGCAGATAAAAATGAACTTGCATTTTATTCAGTAGAGCAATTGGCTTCCTTAATAAAGAATAAAAAAATCAGTTCGCTTGAACTAACTACTTTCTTTATTGAAAGAATTAAAAAATATGGCGACACATTACAATGTGTTATAAGCCTTCAAGAAAATTTGGCATTAGCGCAAGCAAAACAAGCCGACGCTGAAATTGCTGCGGGAAAATATAGAGGGCAATTACATGGTATACCTTATGGATTGAAAGACTTGTTTGCTGTAAAAGACACAAAAACTACCTGGGGTGCGGCACCTTATAAAGATCAAGTAATTCAAGAAGATGCTTTTGTCTATCAAAAGATGAAAGCAGCGGGAGCAGTCCTAGTTGCTAAATTCACTTTAGGTGCTTTAGCTATGGGTGATTATTGGTTTGGTGGTAGAACAAAAAATCCTTGGAATTTAAATTATGGTTCATCTGGCTCTTCTGCAGGATCTACATCAGCTACTGTAGCAGGACTTGTTCCATTTGCAATAGGTACAGAAACTTGGGGCAGTATTGTTTCACCTGCAACCACTTGTGGTGCAACAGGACTTAGACCTACATTTGGGAGCATCAGTCGTTCTGGCGCCATGGCATTAAGTTATAGTTTAGACAAAGTTGGACCAATCACACGTTCTGCAAATGATGCAGCGATCGTATTTAATTATTTACATGGAACAGATGGTAAAGACGGCTCTGCTGTTGATATGCCTTTTAATTATGCCCCAAAGACAAATCTTAAGACACTTAAAATAGCTTACGCGAAAAACTATTTTGATAAAATCAAAGACACCAATCGTTCAGAATTTGAAGTTTTAAAACAATTCAAGCGCATGGGTATTGAATTAATCCCAATCAACTTCCCTGATAGTGGCGTTTACCAATTTAATATTATGGATATTATAATTGGTGCAGAATGTGCTGCTCAATTTGATGAGATGACACGTTCAGGAGTTGATGACGCATTAACAAGACAAACAAAAAACGATTGGCCGAATCAATTTAGAACTTCCAGATTTACACCTGCCGTGGAATACATCAATGCACAAAGACACAGAACAATCTTAATGCAGAAAGTAAATGAGATTGTTGCGCAATATGATGCGATTATTTGCCCATCAAGAGGCGGAGGAAACCAATCTGCTATCACCAATCTAACTGGACATCCTGTAGTTTGTGTGCCAACAGGATTAGATCCAAAATATAAATTACCTACTGGCATTAGTTTTGTAGGTAAACTATTTGATGAAGCAACTATTTTAACAATAGCACACCAATATCAAAAAGCAACAGGATGGGATGAAATGCATCCTACTATGTTTAAATAATTCGAAAGATCATGAATGAAATCAAAAAAGTAGCTGTAGATAAACTAGGTTATGGATTTATAAAGGATTTGCCAAAGGGTAAAGACGAATACTATTTACGCAATCAACAAAATAGAAGTGGGATACAATATCGTTCCTTGACTGCTTTAGAAATAGAAATTCTAGTTCGAAATAGAAATACAAGTGATGATTGGTCGAAATTATTGGTATCCAATGCATTCAACCCTGAATTGGTTAAAAATTGTTCTTTTTTCGGATTGGTTCGTATAGGAAATTTAGAAACAATTTGTCTTTGCTTTAGCGATTTAACAGTACCAGTTGGCCTATATAATTCAACGATTATAAGTTCAGATTTTGGCAACAATGTAGCCATTCACAATGTGAATTATCTTTCTCATTATATAATTGGGGACGAAGTAATAATAAGTAATGTCAATGAGCTTGTTACTACGAATCATGCGAAATTTGGAAATGGCATTCTAAAAAAAGGTGAATCTGAATCTGTAAGAATCTGGCTAGAATTATGCAACGAAAATACAGCCAGAAAAGTACTGCCTTTTAATGGCATGACCGCAGCCGATGCTTTTTTATGGACTAGAAATAGACATGATGAAGCTTTACAACAAAAGTTTATTGAATTAACCGAAAAACAATTTGATAACAAAAGAGGTTATTATGGCAAGATTGGAAACAGAACTGTCATCAAAAACTGTAGAATCATCAAAGATACTTGGATAGGAACAGATGCTTATTTAAAGGGGGCAAACAAAATAAAAAATGTCACCATCAATTCAAATGAATTTGCAAAAACACAAATTGGAGAAGGTTCTGAATTGGTGAACGGTATCATTGGATATGGTTGTAGAATATTTTATGGCATTAAAGCGGTACGTTTTATTATGTCAGATTATTCTCAATTAAAATATGGTGCAAGGTTGATTAACTCTTTCTTAGGACCAAATGCAACCATCTCATGTTGCGAGGTATTAAACTCATTAATTTATCCTGCACATGAACAACACCATAACAATTCCTTTCTATGTGCTGCATTGGTCATGGGACAAAGTAATATTGCAGCAGGTGCTACATTGGGCTCTAACCACAATAGTCGTGGAGCAGATGGAGAAGTCATTATGGGTAGAGGATTTTGGCCAGGACTTTGTGTAAGTATCAAACACAATTCCATCTTCCCTAGTTTTACCATCCTAAACAAAGGGGATTATAACCATGAATTGAATATTCCAATTCCATTCTCACTTATTAGTATCGATTATACAAAAGACGAATTAGTAGTGATGCCAGGCTACTGGTTTTTATATAATTTTTATGCATTAGCAAGAAATGCATGGAAATACCAAGATAGAGATAAGCGAAAAAATATTGATCAATATTTTGAATATGATTATTTAGCACCAGACAGTGTAAGTGAGTTAATTCAAGGTAGAGCAATTATTGCTGCTGCAGTTGCAAAAGCACAATTGTTAAAAGAAAAGAAAACTACACAATTAAACCAAGAGCAACTAGTTGCATTAGGTTGCAAATTGATAGCTACTAAGACGAAGAAAGAAATTGACCAACTAGATGTTTTTGTAGAAGGATTTGAGAATAGTAAGCGAAAAACAAGATTGATTAAATCTTATGATGCCCTTGTCATTTTTGAAAAAATGATTTTCATGTACGGTATGGATCAGTTAATTGAAAAATTAACTCAAAATGGATTAAAGAATTTACCTACAAAAATCAAAGCCATTAAAACTTCAAATGCCGCTAAAGAATGGATGAATATTGGGGGACAATTAATGCCGACTAAGTCTATTCAATCCATGTTACAGCAGATAAAATCAGACAAACTTACTAGTTGGACAGAAGTGCATGATTTTTATCAGCAACAGACAGATAAATACCTTTCTAAGAAGAATTTACATGCTTTATACTGCCTAGAATCGATTCAAGGAGAATCAATAAGTGGACTAAGTACCAAGAAATTGAACGCTTGGTTAGATCAATACCTTGCGATTAAAGAAGAAATAACTGTTAAAATTAAAAGTTCAAGAGAAAAAGATTATACCAACCCATTCAGAAAAATGGTCTACGAAAATCAAGCCGAAATGGATGCAATTGTTGGAGACTTAAAAGACAATAGCTTCATTGAGCAACAAATTGCTGCTCAAAAGAAACTAACTGATTTTGTACTTGAAATCAAAAAGGCATTAAAAACCAAATAGATTCATCCCCAAGCCTAATTGCCATTGAGTCGTTTTCCATTTTGTCTGGTCTTGCAAATCATTGATGTTTTGCAAACCAACAACGTAACGGCCATAGACAAAGAAGCCTCCAAGATTGAGTTTTGCACCACCCACAAAAGAAAACTCCCCTTCTTTAAAAGCTAATTGCGCATTTTCAATGCCATCTTTCTTTTGGTCAAGCAAAATACCATACTGTGGCCCTGCTTGTAACAACAAAGTAGGAAAAGGCTTTACTTGAACAAGTAATGGCAACATTAAATAATTTAAATGATAAGTTTCAGGTCTTAAATTATTATCACCCAGAAGATCCCTAATAGATGGATTCGTAGATAATTTAGTTTGAGATAATAAAACCTCAGGTACTAAACTAATTTTTTCAGTTAAGCCAAATTGCATCGTGACACCACCATGATAAGAGGCAGCATGACGATCTACTGCTAGAGAATTTACACTTGTAAAATTTTGTCCCACTTTAATTCCAAGACCAATTTTGTCTTGCGCCCCTGCAATGATACAAATTGGCATTAAGGCAACTAGGAGTATTTTTTTCATAAATAGAATGTTTAATGGTTGACTACAAAATTATAACGTGTTAAACTGAAAAATGTTACACATTGAATGCCAATTGTTATAAAATTAAATTAGTTCTAATACTGTAATTTCTGGCATAATCCCTACTCTACCAGGGTACCCCAAGAATCCAAAACCTCTATTCACATACAATTGTTGTGCTCCTTGTTGGTATAAACCAGCCCATTGTTTATATACCCACTGAACTGGACTCCATTTAAAATAGGGATTTTCTAATCCAAATTGCATTCCATGGGTATGTCCTGATAGCATCAAGTCTACATGTGGGTATTCTACAATCACTTGCGCTTCCCAATGGCTAGGGTCGTGACTCATTAAGATAATGACATCATTCGGATCTATTCCAGCCATCGCTTGATCCATTTTACCATATTTAGGGAACCTTGCTTTAGCGCCCCAATTTTCTATACCTACTAATTTAATCTGCGCACCACCCTGTTCAATAGAAACATTTTCATTCATTAATAATTTCCATCCCATCGATGCATGCACTTGTTTTAATGCATTCAAGTTCTCTTCCTTTGCAGCTTTTGAAGGCCATTGAACATAATCTCCATAATCATGGTTACCAAGGGTGCTGAAAACACCTTTTGGAGCAGTTAATTGACCAAACACATCCTTCCACTCTTCCATTTCTGTCGCTCTATCATTCACTATATCTCCTGTAAAAAGAATCAAGTCTGCATGCTGTTTTTGAATTAATTCAATCCCTTTTTGTACGGATGCTTTTTCTTTTAAAGAACCGCTATGTATATCACTAATGTGCAAGATTTTAAATCCTTTGAATGCTTCTGGTAAATTTTTAATTTTTACTTTTTTATGCACCAATTGATACTTGTACTTGTTGCCAAACCCATATAACAAGGAGAAAAATAAAGTGGAAGAAACGCCCAGTCCTAACCAGTTTAAAAAAGTGGATCTTGGAATACCATTTTCAGTATTCATGAATTTCGCACCAGCTGCAGAGGCGACCTGCCCCATTGTCCAAAATGTACCTCTTCTTAAATCATCTACCAGAAAAAAAAGCACCATTGTTATTTGTGTGATTACCCATCCAATCCCAATAGAAAAAACATATTGTCTAAAATAGGGGTTCACAATAAAAGGGAATAAAAGGAAAGAGCCCAAACTGGCAATACATAAAAACCAATAACCGTAACTAACAGCTGTTTTTACCCCCAAGCTGGCCCCATTTAACATGATTTTTAGCACATGGAAGATGTAGAAATCAATCAAAATCAAGAAACTAATGAGGATGAATACGAAAACTGGGTTCTTCATGGTGGTAATTAAGCAGTAAAATTAAGTCTAATCGGCTGTTTTATAACAGATTTAATCCCAAATTGTTCCTATTTATGCCGTATTTTTGAAGCAAATTAAGGAGTTCACCCTATGGCAAGAATTATCGGTATAGCAAATCAAAAAGGTGGTGTGGGTAAAACCACTTCAGCCATCAATATTGCTGCAAGTTTAGCTGTTTTAGAATACAGAACATTACTTATTGATGCTGACCCTCAGGCAAATAGTACAACTGGGGTTGGATTCGACCTTCATAATATTAATACAAGTCTTTATGATGCTATGATCAATGGTACGCCATTGGTAGATGTGGTATTAAAAACAGAAATCCCTCATTTAGATCTTATTCCTTCTCATATAGACTTAGTTGGAGCAGAAATTGAATTGGTTAATTTTCCTGATAGAGAAAATGTGTTAAAGAATTTATTGACGGCAGTAGACGATCAATATGATTTTATCATTATTGACTGTTTACCTTCTCTAGGCCTTATTACTGTGAACGCATTGGTAGCAGCAAATAGTGTGATTGTACCTGTACAATGTGAATTTTTTGCATTAGAAGGTTTAGGTAAATTATTGAACACAATTAAAATTGTTCAAAGCAGGTTAAATCCAGATTTACAAATAGAAGGTATTTTAATGACCATGTATGATGGTCGATTAAGACTAAGCAATCAAGTGGTAAGTGAAGTGCGTAAGCATTTTGACGAAATGGTTTTCAATACCATCATCCATCGTAATACAAGATTGAGCGAAGCGCCTAGCGTTGGAAAGCCTGTAATCTTGTATGATGCAGATAGTAAGGGTACCGTGAATTACTTGAACTTAGCAAAAGAAATTTTACAGAAAAATGGCATGACCAAAATGAGTAATGCCGAGAGAATAATAGATTAGTACTATGAGTAAGAGCACACCTAACAAAGACTTGATTGGTAAAGGACTTCGTTCTTTATTACAAAATATGGACGCAGAGTATAAAAACCCTGCTGGTAAAGTTCAACCTGCTGCGATTGAAAAGGCAGTTGCAACAAATAGGATTGCATTGACTGATATCGTGGTGAATCCAAAGAACCCTAGAAAAGATTTTGACGAAAAAGCATTGCAAGAATTAGCTCAGTCCTTGAAAATGCATGACTTAATTCAGCCGATTACCGTTGCGAAATTAACCAATGGTAAGTTTCAATTGATTGCTGGTGAAAGAAGATTTAGAGCTGCTAAAATTGCTGGATTAAATGACGTTCCAGCATATATTAGATTAGGAAATGATAAAGAATTATTAGAACTCGCATTACTAGAAAATTTACAAAGGGTTGATCTGAATGAAATAGAAGTTGCTTTGAGTTATCAAAGAATGATGGATGAGTTAAATTACACACAAGAACAAGTTGCAGAGCGAATGGGTAAAGACCGCTCAACTGTGTCTAACTACATTCGTTTATTGGAACTACCTCCTGCTATTCAAGCTGCATTAAGAAATGGCAGTTTGAGTGTGAGCTTAGCTAAATTATTAATTGGAAAAGAAGTTGACAAACAGCTTTTCTTGTTAAAAGAAATAACTGAAAAAGGTTTAACAGTGCGTCAAACAGAAGCATTGATCAAACAAATGACATCTGGTTCAGGAGCAGGAGCAAAACAAGCAACTTCATCTAATAACAATCAATTATCACCGGTTTATCAAAGACTGGAAAATAAATTGAAGGATCATTTTGGTACCCAAGTACAATTACAGCATCAAAAAAATGGATCTGGAAAAATTACGATTAGCTACAATGATCTAAATTCATTGAATAAGATCTTAGATGCAATGCAAGTAAGTATTAGTTAGATGAAGGGATTTTATACCATATTGTTTTTGTTGTGTATGCAACAGACCTTGTGGGCACAGGATAGTACGATAAATTATAAAGTGCACTCTCCAAGAAAAGCAACAAAGCGATCTGCTATTTTGCCTGGCCTAGGTCAAGCCTACAATAAACAATACTGGAAATTACCACTTGTTTACGGTGTATTATCAGTGCCAGTAGTGACCTATGTTTACAACAATGATTTATATGCTAAAACGAAATTTGCTTATGAGGCAAGGATCATGGAAGCAAATGGAGACAATTCCAATGTAGGTAAGATAGATGCAAGCTTAAAAAATTTAAGTGCCGGTTCATTGCAGAGTTATCGAAATATTTTTAGAAAAAACAGGGACTACTCTATCATGTGGTTTGTGATTGCATGGGGCATCAATGTAGTGGATGCATCAGTGTCCGGACATTTAAAAGAATTTGATGTAAGTAATAATTTGAGTTTAAGAATGGCTCCAATGCGCGCCGATGCTTATCAGCAAACAGGCGTTTCCTTACAGTTTAATTGGAAGTACACAAAGTAAAATAATAAACATGAAGATTGCATTAATTGGATATGGCAAAATGGGAAAAGCAATTGAAGCTGTGGCTTTAGAAAAAGGGCATGAAATTGTTTTTAAAATAGATGTATCCAATGCGGCGGATTTTACAAAAGAACTTGCAGACAAAGCAGAGGTTGCTATTGAATTCACGGGCCCACATAGTGCTGTCCAAAATATTTTAAAATGTATTGAATACGGCCTGCCTGTTGTAAGTGGATCAACAGGCTGGTTGAACGAATGGAGTCAAGTTGAAAATGCTTGTAAAGTAAAAAATAGCAGTTTAGTTTATTCTAGTAACTATAGTATCGGCGTGAATTTGTTTTTTGAGGTCAATAAACAATTGGCGAAACTTATGGACCCTTATTTAAATTATGATGTATCCATGACGGAGATTCACCATACAGAAAAAAAAGATGCACCAAGTGGAACCGCTATTACCTTGGCCGAACAGATTTTAGAAAACTTAGGAAGAAAAGATCAATGGATCAATGATGTAGCAAGCAATCCAAATGAAATAAGTATTAAGTCGGAACGCATAGATCCTGCACCAGGAACTCATACTGTGACTTACAGCTCCCCAATTGACACAATCGAAATTACCCATACCGCACATACTAGACAGGGATTTGCAGCAGGCGCAGTTATGGCCGCTGAATTCGCATCAACAAGGAAAGGAATTTTCACAATGAAAGATGTTTTAGGATTATAAAATTTTTATATGCTATCTAAAAAAACGCAATACGCATTACAGGCACTTTCCTTTATAGTAGAGCAAGGTGGTGAAGAACCTATCTTAATTGCCACTATTGCTGAAGCAAAAAATATTCCTATTAAATTTTTAGAGAGCATTTTATTAGCGCTAAAAAAAGCCGGCTTCCTAGAAAGTAAAAAAGGAAAAAACGGGGGTTACTTTTTCGCAACTCCACCTCAAAAAATAAAACTCTCCAGCATCTTTAGAACCATCGAAGGTCCTATTGCGCTTCTTCCATGTGTGAGTTTAAACTTTTACGAAAAATGTACCGACTGTAATGAGAAAAAATGTGGCATAAATCGAGTGATGATTGAAGTTCGAGATAACACATTAGCCATTTTAGATAAAAGAACTGTCGCTGATTTGAGTTTGAAAAAAATGATAAAATAATTCCATTAACTTTGACCACGCAAAACGCCGATTATGATACCTAACTATTTACAAGATTTATTCAAAGCACAATCCTACGACCCAAACAATTTTTTCTTGATAGCAGGACCTTGTGTTGTGGAAGATGAGGCGTTGGTAATGGAAATTGGCGATAAAGTATCTACTATTTGTAAGAACCTTGGCATTCCTTATGTTTTTAAAGCGAGTTATAGAAAAGCAAATCGCACAAGCGCCAATTCATTTACAGGCATTGGCGATGATACTGGTATGGAATTGATCAAAAAAGTAGGCACAAAATACAATGTGCCAACTACTTCTGATATTCACGCACACGAAGAAGCAGCTATTGCAGCTCAGTTTATAGATATCTTACAAATACCTGCATTCTTATGTCGTCAAACAGATTTATTGGTGGCAGCAGCTGCTACTGGGAAAATTGTTAATGTAAAAAAAGGCCAATTCTTAAGTGGCGCTTCTATGAAATTTGCAGTAGACAAAATTAAACTTGCTGGCAATGATAAAGTGATGCTTACCGAAAGAGGTAACACTTTTGGCTACCAAGACTTAGTAGTAGACTACAGAAATATTCCAGCAATGGCCGAGAATAACGTGCCTGTAATTATGGATTGTACACATTCTCTACAACAACCAAATCAAACCTCAGGTATCACAGGTGGCAACCCAAGCTTAATTGAAACAATCGCTAAGGCAGCAATCGCAACTGGAGCAGATGGATTGTTTATTGAAACACATCCTAACCCTGCTGTAGCAAAAAGTGATGGCGCCAATATGTTGAGATTGGATTTATTAGAACCTTTATTAGAGAAATTAATCCGATTGAGAAAGGCAGTAATCTAATACTTTAAAGGATTGCGTTTTCCTAAAAGGATATAGTGCTTCATGCTTCTCCAAAAAGCCAAGACCATATAGATAATGACCGGCGACCCAAAGGTCAAAAAAGAGATATAAATAAACCAGGTCCTGATCTTAGAACTGGCGATCCCCAATCGTTCTCCTATTGCGGAACAAACGCCAAAAGCATGTAATTCTAGGAAATCTCTCAATTTTTGCATTATATAGGTTTAAGCAGTAACCAAATCTAGACAAAAAAGTGGAGATAAAGTGCATTTTTTGCTCGTTCCGAGGGTCATTTTGGCTTACCTTTGCATCAGTTTTTAAACCTAAAAATGACAACTATGGCTTTTGATATCGAAATGATCAAAAAAGTATATGCTGAAATGCCAGCAAAAGTAGAAGCGGCTCGTAAATTGTTGGGACGCCCCTTGACTTTATCTGAGAAAATTTTATTCTCTCATTTACATACAGACCAAAAATTAGAAGGCTTCGAAAGAGGCGGTTCTTATGTTGATTTCGCACCAGACCGTGTTGCGATGCAAGATGCAACAGCACAGATGGCATTATTGCAATTCATGCAAGCAGGTCGACCTAAAGTTGCTGTACCAAGTACAGTGCATTGCGATCACTTGATCTCTGCAAAAGTAGAAGCAAAACAAGATTTACAAGTTGCAACAACAGAAAGTAAAGAAGTATATGATTTCTTAGCTTCTGTGTCTAACAAATATGGTTTAGGTTTCTGGAAACCTGGTGCTGGTATCATCCACCAAGTGGTTTTAGAAAACTATGCCTTCCCTGGTGGTATGATGATTGGTACCGATTCTCACACAGTAAACGCGGGTGGTTTAGGTATGCTAGCGATTGGCGTGGGTGGTGCTGATGCATGTGATGTGATGGCAGGATTGGCTTGGGAATTAAAATGGCCTAAACTAATTGGTATCAAGTTAAAAGGTAAGTTGAGTGGATGGACTGCTCCAAAGGATGTGATTTTAAAAGTTGCTGGTATCTTAACTGTAAAAGGTGGTACTGGTGCGATTGTAGAATATTTTGGCGAAGGTGCTACAAGCATGAGCTGTACTGGTAAAGGAACAATTTGTAATATGGGTGCTGAAATTGGTGCAACTACCTCTACTTTCGGATACGATGCAAGCATGAGCCGTTATTTAACATCAACAGGTCGTGCAGATGTTGCTGCTTTAGCAGATGGTATTGCAGAACACTTAACAGCAGATGCTGAAGTATACGCTAACCCAACAAAGTATTTTGACGAAGTAATTGAAATTGATTTAGATACTTTAGAACCACATTTGAACGGACCATTCACACCAGATTTGGCAACGCCTATTTCTAAAATGAAAGAAGCAGCTGCTGCAAACGGATGGCCTACAAAAATTGAAGTGGGTTTAATTGGTAGCTGTACCAACTCTTCTTATGAAGATATTAGCCGTGCTGTAAGTTTAGCAAAACAAGTTGCTCAAAAAGGTTTGACAACTAAGGCAGAATACATGATCACACCAGGTTCTGAACAAGTAAGATACACTATTGAAAGAGATGGTTTCTTAGATGTGTTTAGTCAAATTGGTGCAAAAGTATTTGCAAACGCATGTGGACCATGTATCGGTATGTGGGAGCGTGTTGGTGCAGAGAAAAAAGAAAAAAATACAATCGTACACTCTTTCAACAGAAACTTTGCAAAGCGTGCTGATGGTAATCCTAATACCTTCGCATTTGTGGGTTCTCCAGAATTAGTAACTGCATTAGCGATTGCGGGTGACTTAACTTTTAATCCATTAACGGATACATTAACGAACGATAAGGGTGAACAAGTTAAATTAGATCCTCCTACTGGCGATGAATTACCAGTAAAAGGATTTGCAGTTGAAGATGCAGGTTTCCAAGCACCAGCAGAAGATGGTTCAAAAGTAGTTGTAGCGGTAGATCCAGCATCTAAACGTTTACAATTATTAGATCCATTTACAGCATGGGAAGGAACAGATCTTAAATCATTAAGATTATTGATCAAAGCAAAAGGAAAATGTACAACGGATCATATCTCTATGGCAGGCCCATGGTTGAAGTTCCGCGGTCACTTAGACAATATCTCTAATAACTTATTAATCGGTGCTGTGAACTTCTTCAATGAAAAAACAGACAACGTTAAGAGTCAAATTAATGGCAACTACGATACGGTGCCTAATACACAAAGAGCTTATAAAGCTGCTGGTATTGGAACAATTGTAGTGGGTGATGAAAACTATGGAGAAGGTAGTTCTCGTGAGCACGCTGCTATGGAGCCAAGACATTTAGGTGTTCGTGTAGTATTAACAAAATCATTTGCACGTATCCACGAGACAAACTTGAAAAAGCAAGGTATGTTGGCATTGACTTTTGCAGACAAAGCAGATTACGAAAAGATTCAAGAAGATGATAGCATTGATGTAACTGGCTTAACAAGTTTCGCACCAGGCACACCGTTGACTTTAGTGTTAACACATAAGGACGGAACAATTGATACGATCAAAGCAAACCATACTTATAACCAACAACAAATTGAGTGGTTTAAAGCTGGTGGCGCATTGAACATCATCAGAAAGCAAGTTGCTGGATAGCATCTCTCTAATGATTTTTAAAAATCCCTTCTCAAATTTTGAGAAGGGATTTTTGTTTTCAATCCCTGCGGGTATTTTCTTAAATTTGAACTATGATAAACACAGCACTAGTATCCTTTGGCATGAGTGGAAAAGTTTTCCATGCGCCATTTTTAGCAACCAACACAAATTTCAATTTAGTTGGTTGTTGGGAGCGCTCTACAAAAAACATCGAAGCAGCCTACCCTGGCACCAAATCATATAACAGTTATGAGGAATTACTAGCGGATGCTACCATTGATTTAGTCATCGTAAATAGTCCGAACGACACGCATTATACTTATGCTAAAAGTGCCTTACTTGCTGGTAAACATGTGGTAGTAGAAAAAGCATTCACAGTAACAGCAAAAGAAGCAGAAGAATTAGATGCATTAGCAAAGAGCAAAGGATTGAAATTAGCTGTTTACCATAACAGAAGGTATGATGCAGACTTTCTAACGTTGCAAAAATTAATCCAAGAAGGAGAAATCGGCACCCTTCAAGATGTGCAAATTTCTTTTGAAAGATATAGAACTACATTGAGTCCCAAAAAACACAAGGAATCAGTTACACCAGGTGCTGGATTATTATATGACTTAGGGCCACATTTAGTGGACCAAGCGATTTTATTATCCGGTATGCCATTGGCAGTTTTTGCAGATATCAGAATTACTAGAAAGGTATCCATCATTGATGATTATTTTACATTGATTCTTTACTACCCATCTCATCGTATCACCTTAACGAGTGGTATGTTATTTATGACGGAGAGTCCAGGTTATAAAGTATATGGAACCAAGGGTTGCTTCATTAAAAAAAGATCCGATATACAAGAAGCGGATTTGATCGCTGGTAAAAAACCAAATAGTCCTAATTGGGGCGCTGAAGCAAAAGAAGATTATGGTGTTTTATATACCGATATGAATGGCATCATTACCAATAAAGTGATACCAAGCATTCCAGGCAATTATGGAACATTCTATGATAAGTTGGCAGATGCAATTTTAAACAATGGCCCTTTACCAACCACGGCAGCAGAAGCCACTAATGTCATTCGTGTATTAGAAGCGGCAAGAAATAGTGCTTTCAATAAAAGAGTAGTAGGCGTTTAATTAAACATTCGTATTCGAAAAAATAAAATGGCACACCCCTACTTAACAGCAATTAAAAAAATATACGCAGCCAACGGTGATGCGACCAATGCAAAAGGCGCAAAAGCTTATTTGTTGAATCAGTTTGAGTTTTATGGCATTAAAACACCACTTAGACGAGAAATTTGCAAGGCGTTTTATAAAGCCAACCCCATAAAAGACCACAATGAATTAAGCACACTCATAAAAGAATGTTTTGCCGAACCCCAAAGGGAACTGCATTATTTTGCCATCGAACTTTTAGGGCATCATAAAAAAATGTGGTCTAAAAAAACATTACCACTTATTGAATGGATGATTATTCATAAAAGTTGGTGGGATTCTGTTGATAGTACAAATAGCAATGTGATTGGAAAATTCTTTTTAACCTACCCAGAATTGATTGAGGAATACACTTACAAATGGAATCGCTCAAGTAACAAATGGTTGCAAAGAATGAGTATCCTATTCCAGTTGATGTACAAAGAAAAAACCAATACGACCCTACTTGCGGACTACATTGAATATTGTCAATCTGAAGAAGACTTTTTTATTCGCAAAGCCATCGGCTGGGCATTGCGTAGTTATGCCAAAACAAATGCAAAATGGGTAATAAACTTTATTAAAGCACATCCGCAACTTTCTAATTTATCTAAGAGAGAGGCATTAAAGCATCAATAAAAAGCCCCGCAAAATGCGAGGCTTCTAGTTATTTAAACAAATCTTGTAAAATTAAAATTACATTTTCTTAGCGTCTTCCAAGAACTTCGCTAATCCAATATCTGTTAAAGGATGCTTTAACAATCCTAAAATTGAATCTAAAGGACAAGTACAAACATCGGCGCCAGCTTCTGCTGCTTTTACAATATGTAAAGCATTACGTATAGATGCTGCTAAAATTTGAGTATTGAAACCTTGTACATCGTATATGTGACGGATCTGACTAATCAATTCCATACCATCCCAAGAACTATCGTCTATACGTCCAATAAATGGAGATACATAAGTAGCACCTGCTTTCGCAGCTAAAATAGCTTGACCAGCAGAGAATACCAATGTACAATTCGTACGGATACCGTTATCTGTAAACCATTTGATCGCTTTGATACCATCTTTAATCATGGGTACTTTCACCACAATATTTGGATGGATCGCTGCTAATTTTTTACCTTCTTCAACCATTGTTGCAAAGTCGGTAGATAAAACTTCGGCGCTGATATCACCTTCTACTAATTCACAGATTGCTTTATAATGTGCTGCAATTGCTTCCTCACCTTTAACACCCACTTGAGCCATTAAAGAAGGATTGGTTGTTACACCATCTAAGATACCAAGGTCATTGGCTTCTTTGATTTGAGCTAAATTACCTGTGTCAATAAAAAATTTCATATCCTAGTTTTTTTGGGGTGCTCATGCATCCAAGTTTTAAAAAGTGGCAGGCTACTCACATCGCACCGCTCAACCGCCTATCCTTGCTGTATTCCTACCCTGGGGAGGTTCAGCAGGAGCTGGTCGTGTAAGACCTGCCGGTGCGAAGGTAATAAAAACACATCGTTTTTCCTACCAATTTTGGAGCGAATTCAGGCTAGAAAATCCAATAATTTGGTCGTACCTACTACCAGCGACCCTATAATAGACCAAGATGGTATAACTATTCTCCGTCTCCCAATGGTCCCCTTCTGTCCACCTAAAATCATGCATAGGGTTTGGCTCAGCCTCGGATCTAAGTATATAATTATAGCTATAATATCCCTGTTTTAAATAGAGCCATTTTTCATATCGCCCTATTGAAGAATTCCATTGCATTTTTGCGTTTAGGTCTAATTGATTTCCAGTAAGCGCCCCAGAAAGGAATAAGCTCTTTCCTTGATATGCTATTCCATTGGGTGGCTGGTAAGTAAACAATACATTGGCGTAATCATTCTGATCCTCAGATCGAATAGATTCAGAATTGCTAATTAAAAATTGACCATTTAAGTCTTTGAAAGTGAAATAAGGAATTGCAGTTCTTGATATATCCGTTTTTAGTATAATATTGGAGCTATATCCCAATTGTTGGATTTGATCAATACGATCTGTTTTAAATCTTAAATTTTGTAAATCCAACCATCTTGCTTCTTTGCCTGCAGGAAATACAAAATCCCTATCCGCATTATATTCAATTTGGTAACTTCTTACAAAACTTGGCGCATTAGAGATGAGCATATCATTGAACCTTGTATTTTGAATGACTGCAGTATGTAAAAATTCAGGTTGAAAAAAAGGAATCTTTTTGACATCCAATGTGAGTTGAATTTTTTGATGGGACTTTGAAATGGCTTCATCAAATGGCTCTTGTATACTAGCTACGATGGGCACTTGCTGTTCCACTACATAAAAACGTTTAGTAAATACAAGTTCATTCCCCCGCCCCTGTCTATAAACTTTCATTAAATAATTACCCGACTTAATTGGTTTGCAAGTTGGGGTTGGAAAACTAAATGAATAATGATAGTATGCTTGTTGTGCTATAGATGAAATAGAAAAATTTCTGATATTATTTTGTGTTAGTCCCCTTATATAATCAAATGGATTTAACGGAACAGGTTGCCAATTGATATCCATTAATTCGATGGTAAAATAATATTGCTGGTATTTTGCGCTTAAGTCATCAAACTGAATTAATAATTCCTCCCCTGTATTCAATCCAATAATAGGAAGGGCTAAGGGTTTCCCTTTTGGAAAAACAAGAACCGTTTGGATATTGCTGTCATGTATCTTTTCTACCTGAGCAGTTAATGGCAAAGTGAAAAAGAACAAGCCAATAAATAAAATCCACTTGGTCATAAGGTTTGATTTACTACAACGAAACTAAGCTGAAAGTGCTAATTATAAAGATAAAAAACTAGATTTGATTAAAATTTACTGTTGAATACTGCCTTCGAAATAGCCAAAAGAATTAGTTTTTTCAAACAAAAAAACTATACTCGATTTATAGTAAGACTTTCTATTGCTGCAACGGCAATAAGTGTCGCTACTATTTTGTTGACTTTTTCTATTGTAAATGGTTTTCAATCTACCATAAGCAGAAAGGTCTTTTCCTTTTGGGGGCATATTCAAATTGCTTCTGTTGACGGCAATTACTTAAATGAGAATCCAACAATTTTAAATCAATTAAAATCAAATCCTGAAATAGAATCCACAACACCCTATTTAAATCAAACGATGGTGCTTGCAAAGGAGATTGAAATTGAGGGCCTGAATGCAAAAGGCATTGCCGACTTTTCAATGATCCCAGATTTAAGTAAAGGAAGAACTATAAAATCGGATGGTCAATCTATTTCTAGAGAAGTCGTTATTTCTAAGGCAATTGCCTCTAAATTAAAAATTGATACAGGAGACCAAGTCAAATTATACTTTTTACAAAATGGAAGCGTTCAGGAAAGAAAACTTATTGTAGTTGGATTATTTCATACAGGAATTGAAGAATATGATTTAAAAAATGTGTTTGTAGACTTAAAGCTTTTACAACAATTAGTACAGGATCCAACTGTTATCAATGGCTACCAAGTTAATTTGAAAGACCTCGACAAGGTTGATGCAGTTCAGGATAATATAAGGAATAGCTTACCGGAAAACTGGGTTAGTAGCGCGAGTGCAGACGTATACCCTCAGCTTTTTGATTGGATAAAAGTGCAAAGCATCAATAGAAATATCACCATCTTTATTATGCTTTTGATTGCAATTGTTAACCTCATCACTTGTTTACTGATTTTGATTTTAGAGCGCGTTCCAATGATTGGCGGTTTAACAGCCATGGGCGCATCCCATCAAATGATTCGTAAAGTATTTATGTATCAAGCAAGCTTTATCACTTTGATTGGAATTGGATTGGGCCTATTGTTAGGCATTGGACTTTCAGTAATACAAATGAAATTTCAAATAATCCATTTAGACGAATCTGCTTATTTAGTTGATAAACTCCCTATTCTTATTAAACCAATTCAAGTGATTTTTGTTTTATTTGGCACGGCATTAGTTAGTTATTTATCCTTTTTATTGCCCACGCTTTGGATAAAAAAAATGAGACCTGCAAAAGCAGTTCGATTCGATTAATGAGTAAAATTCGATAAAATTATACCTGTTGCAACAGCTGCATTTAATGATTCTGCCTGACCCAGTTTCGGAATCGTAATTGGATGCGTAATCAATGCTTGTAATGGCTTTCTTATTCCTTTAGATTCGTTTCCAATGATAAGTATTCCTTCTTTTGCTAATTCAGTCGCCTGAATTGATTTTCCTTCTAGCACTGCACCATAAATTGGCAGTTGAACTTCTTTTAATATATCCGATAAATCAGCTACAATCACTTGAACCCTGAAAATACTGCCCATGGTACTTTGTACAACTTTAGGATTGTAACAACTTGCCGTGTCTGCACTCACTAAAATTTGGTCTAAACCAAACCAATCAGCCGTTCTAATAATCGTTCCTAAGTTGCCTGGATCTTGTATACCATCCAAGACCAAAGTCAGTTTCCCTTTTAATTGAACACCTGACTTAGCTTGTTTTTTCTCTACTAATGCCAATACTTGATTGCCTTTTTGCAGTTGTGTCATCTTATCCAATTCGAAATCTTCCACTTCAGTCACATAATGTGGCTTAAAAGGCTGATTCTGTATCCAATCCTTCGTTGCATATGCTTGACGAACAACCCAATCAGATGCCATCAACTCTTCCATCATCTTTGGCCCCTCAATGATAAAAACAGATTCTTCGGCCCAATGTTTTTTATGGGCGAAAGATTGGATATATTTGAGCTCATTCTTATTGATCATTTTCATGCAGTTAGGGAAAGCTAAAATTATTCGATTCTCCTCAAGTTTGAGTCTATTCAGCCTTTTATTTTTTTTAAATGGCTGCGCAGATTTCAAAAACGCAGTCGTGCACAACTATCCAAAGGAAAAAGCTTTTCTATACGAGAACAAAGTGGTTGTAAAAGATGCCCCCTCCAAACACAACGCGAAGGAACTGAGTATTGCATTAGACAATTACTGGGATGACAGTATCAAAGTACGTAAGATTCGACAATATGGTTTTTTAAATACGATTATTAAACCGCAAAGCTACCAACCAGAAAGAATAGGCAGGACGGTACAATATATGTCTAATTTTCTTGCAACAGAAGGCTACCATCATCCAGTATTTACACCTATCGTTAGGACCGATACTGTAAAAAAAGAATGGAGAACAACTGTGACAATGGAGGTTGAGTTAAACAAGAAAACTTTATTAGATACCATTACCTATCAATTATCAGATCCTATTTTACAAGACATTGCGCTAAAAAATAGTAAAGAAAGCTACTTAAAAAAAGGAGAAGCATACTCGAATGAAGGTATTAACAATGAATTAGACAGACTGGTTGCGCTATTTAGATCAAAGGGATTTTACAATTTTACAAAAGAAAAAATATTTGCAGAAGTAGACACCATTGACGCTTCTTTAATGAAATTAAATCTTGATCCTCTAAGTCAGATTGAACAAATCACAGAAGCAAAAGAAAAGAAGAATCAAAATCCAAATTGGAAAATTAGTTTTCAATTAAGAAATCTAACTAAGGGTATCACAAAGCAATACTTAATTGGACAACAATTGTTTTATAGTGATTTAGCGGTATTAGACAATCCGGATTCTGTTCTTGCAAGCCCGCCTTCCAATCGTGATAGTCTTGGTAATTTAATTCACTTATATACTTCTCCTAAATTCAAATCTTCTCTATTCAAGGAGCAGTCCTTTATTCAAAAAGGAAGCCCTTTTAATGAAACAAGTTTTTATCAAACCTTAAATAGATTCAGCGGTCTAGGTGCTTGGCAACAAATTGATGGAAGAACTACCCTTGTTAATGACAGTGTATACTTGCATTATTTTTTAGTCCCAAATATCAGAAGAAGTTTCAATTTTGATATTGAAGGAAGTAAAAATACGGCTCAAATTGGGTCTGGTAATCTACTCGGCCTTTCTACCAACTTTACCTATAGAGATAAAAATGTTCAAAAAAAAGCAATACCCTCTATCACCAGCTTAAGATTAGGTGTTGAATTGAATTTAAATAGTTCCGATAAGTTGACTCAAACTTTGTTATGGAATATTGGGCAAACTTATAGTTTTCCTAATTTGATTATTCCATTTGTAAAAAAGGAAGCGAAACCAAATCAAAATATAAAAACGAACTTCTCTTTGTATAGTTCCTATATGGATCGATTGGATTACTACCAATTAAAATCTTTCACAACCAATTGGGGTTATGAGTGGAAGAAGATGAAGAATGGAAAAGAACTTGTCCTTAATTATCGTCCACTGAATGTTGAATTATACCAATTGAATAAGTTTTCAAAATTAGATAGTCTTTTGATTTTGAATCCTTTTTTAAGATCTTCCTTCAATGAAGGGAATATTATTAGTCAAACAATTAGCTATACGAATATTGGTAATTCAAGAAGGAATGCACACCAGAAAGAGTATTTAAGATTAGGCATCGAAGATGCAGGAGGATTATTAGGGCTTTCTGAAAAATTCAGTCAAAACTTTTATCGTTACTTGAAAATTGAAGCAGAATATCGCTCTACTTATACCTATGCGAACTCTGAGATTGCGTGGCGATTGATGGGCGGATGGGGTAATAATTATAGCAACAATCGTAATCTTAGTGGGCAGTTACCCTTCTTTAAACAGTTTACTGCTGGAGGCCCCTATAGTATGCGTGCATGGGGTCTTAGACAATTAGGCCTTGGTAGCTCCACCTTTTATGACAACAGCGCGCAGCGTCAAAATTTTGATCGTTTTGGTGACTTGCAATTAGAAGCAAATTTAGAATATCGTTTTACTTTATTACAATTTGGCTCTTATAAAGTCGGTTCCGCATTATTTACTGATATCGGTAATATTTGGAACACAAGAGATTTAGGAAATGATCCGAAAGCTGGATTTAAACTAGATCGACTTTATAAAGATCTAGCCATTGGTATTGGTACTGGACTGAGATTTGATTTTGATTATTTTACAATTAGGATAGATTACGCAATGAAGATGAAAGACCCTACAAGATTGTATAATAACGGATGGCTAGACTTTGGAAATTTGAAATGGGCTGAAGTAAAACCAAACGGACTTAAAGTCAATAATTATGCTTGGCAATTTGGTATTGGACTACCCTTCTAATAAAGTATTCACTTCTTTTTCTAGATCCTCCCATTGCATCGCGTCCACTACATTGAAATCACCAATTTTTGTTCTTCTAAGACTACTCATATAAGCACCTACACCCAATGCTTGGCCAAAATCATGTACCAAACTTCTAATATAAGTTCCGGTTGAACAAACAACCCTGAATTCAATGGTTGGTAAATCAATTTTTGTGATTTCAAAAGCTTCAATCGTGATTTGTCTTGGATCTACTTTTACTTCGATTCCTTGACGCGCAGATTCGTACAATCTTTTCCCATCTTTTTTAATTGCAGAATGTTGTGGAGGCAGCTGAAAAATAGTACCAATAAATTGATTGGTCGTTTCTAAAATTTGCGATGTCGTAATGGAATCTATTGATTTGAAATTTTCTGGTTCCTGTTCTAAATCATAAGAAGCTGTGGTTGCGCCAAGTACTAAACTTCCTGTATACTCTTTGGTCATCCCCATATAGTCATTGATCTGCTTCGTAAACTTACCTGTGCAAATAATTAATAAGCCTGTCGCTAGAGGATCTAATGTGCCTGCATGTCCCACTTTCATGATTTTAGTCAACCACCTCACTTTTTTGACCATGTCAAAAGAAGTCCATTGCAATGGTTTGTCAATCAACAATACTTTACCCTCTAAAAAAGGTGTGAGTGCTGGAGGGATTGGCTTTTGTCGCATGTTGCTGAATGCTTATAGACTAATATGCGCGCGCAAATAAAACTCTTTGAACAGAAGGATTTCCAGTCAAGATACAAACACCCGCTTCTTGTTCGTTATTCAAAGGAATACAACGAATAGTCGCTTTTGTCATCTCTTTAATTCTCTCCTCTGTCTCTGGCGTTCCATCCCAATGTGCCGAAACAAATCCAGCTTTAGTATCTAATACAGAGATAAAATCTTCCCAAGTATCTACTTTAGTGATGTGTTCGTCTCTATATTTTTTAGCGCGATTGAATAAATTAGATTGGATGTCTAATAATAATTGAGCGACTGTTTCAGTAATGCCTTCCATGGATACAGTCGTTTTTTCTTTTGTATCACGACGTGCAATTTCAACTTGGTTATTTTCCAAATCACGCGGACCAACTGCAATTCTCACAGGCACGCCTTTTAATTCATACTCGGCAAATTTCCATCCTGGTCTTTGGTTATCTGAGTCATCATATTTCACACGTATTCCAGCAGCTTTAAATGAAGCTACCATCGCTTGTATTTTTTCATCTAATAAAGCCTTTTGTTCTTCTCCTTTAAAAATTGGAACAATCACCACTTGCAAAGGTGCAATACGTGGAGGTAAAACTAACCCTTCATCATCGCTATGCGTCATCACCAATCCACCAATTAATCTTGTACTCACACCCCAACTAGTAGCCCATACATAATCCAATGTATTGTTCTTATCACTGAACTTTACATCAAATGCTTTTGCAAAATTTTGACCTAAGAAATGCGATGTACCTGCTTGCAAAGCTTTACCATCTTGCATCAACGCTTCAATGCAATAGGTGTCTTCTGCACCTGCGAATCGCTCGTTTGGTGTTTTTACGCCTTTGATCACCGGCATTGCCATCCAATTCTCTGCAAAATCTGCATACACATCTAACATCTTCACTGTCTCTTCTATTGCTTCTTCTTTTGTTGCGTGTGCGGTATGTCCTTCCTGCCATAAAAATTCAGCAGTTCTTAAAAACAATCTTGTTCTCATTTCCCAACGCACCACATTCGCCCATTGATTCACTAAGATGGGTAAATCACGGTAAGATTGAATCCATGTTTTATAAGTATTCCAAATAATAGCCTCACTCGTTGGACGAACAATTAATTCTTCTTCCAACTTCGCTTCTGGATCTACCATTAGCTTGCCTTTGTTATTTGGATCTGTCTTTAAACGATAATGTGTAACAATAGCGCACTCCTTTGCAAAACCTTCTGCATTTTTCTCTTCTGCTTCAAACAAAGACTTAGGAACAAACAATGGGAAATAAGCATTTTCATGACCAGTATCCTTAAACATTTTGTCTAAAGTTGCTTGCATATTTTCCCATAAAGCATAACCATATGGTTTAATCACCATACAGCCTCTTACTGCGCTGTAATCTGCTAATGACCCCTTTAAAACTAGGTCGTTATACCACTGAGAATAGTCCTGTGCTCTTGAAGTTAGTTCCTTTGCCATTTTGTAAAATTCTTAACATTTATATTGTAACAAAACATCTACGAAAAACGCTCTATGTTTTAAACTTTATTACCTTTAGGATGTCAAATGTATGCTAAATCAGGGGCATATTAAAACCAAAAAATGAACATCTATGAAAAAGCAAAGAAACCTACCCCAGTTTGGGTTCAACGCCATTGTTCTAATGGCAATCAGTTTTTTCGTAACCAGCTGTACAAGTCTACAACAAACGACAACTGCGGCAACGGACGATCTATATTATACACCCTCTAAAGAAGCGGATAATACAACTAAAACGACAGCAAGAAATAATGCAGAAGATTTAGAGGAGGCAGAATACCAAGAATATCAAAACTACCAAGACGATCGCTTTTTAAGATTGAAAGTTGCAAATAGAAACCGTTGGTCAAGCATCGACGATTTTGGCTATTGGAATAACCCAAGTTTCAGAATTGGATTTGGAATGGGTTATGGTGGTTTCGGCGGTTTTGGTTGGGGTGGATGGGATCCTTTCTGGAGCAATCGTTTTGGATGGGCTGGAGGTTTTGGCGGATGGGCAGGCGGATTCGGTGGCTTTGGTGGTTGGGGCTATGATCCATTCTGGGCTGGAAGCTTGGGTTGGGGTTTCGATCCTTTCTGGGGCGGCGGATGGGGTGGCTTCGGTGGATGGGGAGGCTTCGGTGGATGGGGCGGTTTTGGCTTCGATCCTTTCTGGGGCGGCGGATTTGGAGGATGGGGCGGATGGAATCCCTATTTTGCTGGCTACTGGAACCCATACAGACCAATTTATTATGGAGGTGGTGTAAGCAACTTCCCAATGCAAAGAAACAATTACACACCAAGAGCATTACAAACTAGCGCTCCTGCATTGTCTGCTTACAGAAATAATAGAAACTACAACACTGGCAATAATTTCTCTAATACTACGAATGGCTCTACTCGTTATACAGGTAATCCAAATTTGAATAGTGGATTTGGTAATTTATTAAGACGTGTGACAACCAATAATAGCAATACGAATCAAGCAAATAGTTTTGATCGCCCTGCACGTTATTTCAATAATGGTGGTTTCAGTAATAGCAACCAAAATAAATCTAGTAATTCCAACACCAATGCAACACCTTCCTTTAACAATAGTGCAGGCGGAAGAAGTGGTGGATTTAATAGCAGTGGTTCTGCTCCAAGTTCAAGACCACCAAGAGGCGGGAATAGATAATTGATCAAGTATTTATTTACTTAAAACAGCAAGCATTATGAAAAAAATAATAATAGGGTTCTTAGTACTCGCAACTTCAACATTACAAGCGCAAAGTCCAGAAGATGGATTAAGATTGTCTTGGTTTGCACCCAATGGAACACCACGTAGCAATGCACTTGGTGGCGCAATGGGGTCTTTAGGAGGAGATTTATCAGCAGCAAATATCAACCCTGCAGGTTTAGGTTTTTATAAGTCTGGTGAATTGTTAATTACAAGCAAGTATTTGAATACCGAATCAAAGATTGATTATAGAGGCACAACGACAAACACTTCTAAATCTTTATCAAACATTGGCAATATTGGTTTTGTATTTGCAGATGGCAAGAAGAAAAGAGGTTACTCAAGTACTGCATTTTCTATTAGTTATACTCAAATTGCAGATTTCAATAGTAGACAAAGATTTAAAGGCGTAAATAACTTCAGTAGTTATTCTGAGAAATTTTTAGAAGAACTATATTATGACAACGCAGGCATGAATGCAGCAGAAAATAATTATATTTTCGGAAGCTCTTTAGCATTTAGAACTTACTTGGTAGATACCATTGCTGATGCAAATGGCAACCTTGCAGGTTACCAAAGTTTAGTGCCTATTTCTAGTGGGGTAAACCAAACCTTTGATGCTTATACAAGTGGAAGTTCAAATGAATTGAATTTTGGATGGGGTGGCAACATAGAAGATAAATTATACTTAGGTGCTAGCGTTGTATTCCCTATGGTAAACTTTAATCGTTCACTTTATGTATCTGAAACTGATTTAAATCCAACAAACACAACAAACCAATTTAAATTTTTCGAATTCAACGAAAATTTCAGCTCAAGAGGTTGGGGTATTGGAGCGAAATTCGGTATCATCTACAAGCCTGAATCTTTTTTACGTCTTGGCTTTGCATTGCATACACCGCAGTTAATTAGCTTTAGAGATAGATTATCTGCAGATATGACCACCAATACAGAGTCTTATGCTGGATCAGTATCTGCTAGTTCAGATGAGTTAAACAATGGCAATGCTGGTGTTAGAGAATACACTGTCATGACACCTACTAAAGCAACATTTAGCGGTAGCTACTTCTTTGCTAATCCAAGTAAACCAACGCAACCTTTAGGTTTTATTAGTGCAGATATCGAATGGGTGAACTATGCAGGTACAAGATTTTACGCAAATGATTTTGATCAAGCCTCTGCAGATTATTACGACGATTTAAATGCAACAGTGAAAGCAACTTATAAAAACAATATCAATTTCAAAATTGGTTCTGAAATCAAGTTAACAGGTAATTGGATGGCTAGAGCGGGTACTGCTTATTATGGCAGCCCTTACAAGAATGAGTTTGCGGATGAAAATGGCAAAACATTAGTGACACCTTCTCGATTTATTGTTTCAGGTGGTATTGGATATAGAACAAATAAATACTTTGTAGATTTTACGATCAGCAGTTCAACAAATAAAGACGCTGTAGTTCCTTATCGTTTAAATGATAAGCCTAGTCCAATTGGCGTTCAAAATAGCAACGCTGTTTTATTCAATATTGGATACGGTATAAGATTCTAATCTTAACCTGCTAATGATATAGAGAGACTTAAAATCCAACAACGATAGCATATAAAAAAGAGCCACCCTTTCGGATGGCTCTTTTTTATTGAAGCACTAACTTAATTACTTTAAATCTTCAGCTTTCAAACCTTGGTTTACTTTAATGTCTGAATACTTTACATTTAATTTAAACTGACCTAAGTCTAGTATTTCCTCATTGGCAATTTGAACACCACCAATTGATTTATAATCTTTAAAAAATTGCTGTTGTGTTACTGCACCTCTTCCTGGCACTTCCTGTGTAGTAGCTACTTTCGCTAATAAGAAAGTTTTGCTATCATAGAAACGATGAGACACTTTACCTGATGGTGTAGTTACCTCAAGGTCAATTACATCTGCACCTTCAATTTTATCTGCACCAGCAATCTTTAATTTATAACCATTCTTTATAAAAATAGTTTCAGGGTGTAAGCTTGCAGTTTCATTTAAGCTTTCTTTTAAATCGTCTGTTATAGGCGCTTCCATGCCTTGTTGTGCTACACTATACTTGCCATTCACTACAGCTTGTTTTGAAACAACCATGCCCCCCATTGTCATTGTGATGATTGCATTACCTGGTAAAACTTTTGTTTGATTCATTTCAATCTCACGGCCCATTAAGGCTGCTTTACCTTTGTATTGAATGTCCTTTACACTATTCAATGCAGCTTGTCCGCCTAATGCAACAATTACCTTATCCATTAATACTGCTGGTGTTAGAGAAGCATCTGCTTTCGCTTCTACTGGTGCAGCAACCTCATTCCCTTCTATATCAAAATATTTCACCGGACCATATTTGTCTAAACCTTTTGCAATTTGTTTTGCATTACCAACAATCACAATATGCATTTGTTGAGGGTTCATGAACAATTGAGCTACTTCTTTCACTTTAGCCGCATCAACTGCTGCAAGATTTGTTAAATACTTTTGATAGTAATCTGCAGGCATTTTGTTACGTGCAATATTCAATGCAAAATTTGCAATAGTCGCAGGGTTTTCTAATGACCTTGCAAATCCGCCAGATAAGTAATTCTTCATTCTATTTAACTCATCATCACCAACTTGCTCATTTCTTAATCCATTGATTTCTCTTAATAATTCTTGAACCGAACTATCCGTTTTATCGTTTCTTACAGACGCTTCTGCTTGGAATATACCAATTTGACGACTCGCATTTAAAGACGAATAAGCGCCATAAGTAAAGCCATGCTTTTCACGTAGGTTGGCAAATAAACGACCAGAGAAGCCTCCTCCTAAAATATTATTCATCACTGAGCCTGCTATATCATTTGAAGAACCTGGATATAAATCCACCGAAGAAGCAATCGTAACGACACTTTGTACACTTGATGGCCTGTCTACAATTGCAACATAAGTTTGAGTTGGCTTAGCTGGCTTTGCGAAATCTTGTTTCGTAACCACTCCTTTCTTCCATCCACCAAAACTTTTCTCCGCCAAAGCTTTTGCTGTCGCTGGCTCTATATCACCTACAAAAACTAAGTAAGCAATATTAGGTTTCCAATACGTAGCTAAAAATGATTTAACATCATTCAATGTTACATTATTGACAGTCTTTGTTGTCATTATCTCCCCATAAGGATGATTTGACCCATACACTAATTTCTTAACCACATTCCCAGCGATAGCATCTGGATCGTCTTTATTAGACTCAATTCCAGAAAGTGTTTGTGTGCGAATTTTCTCCAATTCAGTCGCTGATAAAGCAGGTTGTAAAACCACTTCCGCCATTAAATTTAATAAGGCCGGGAAATTCGTCTTTAAAGAAGATACTGAAGCAGACTGCGCAGAAGTAGACAAGCTACCGCCTAAAAATTCAACTGCTTCATCTAATGCTGCTTTTGATTTTGTCACTGTTCCTCTTTTTAATAAAGAGCCCGCCATTTCTGCTATCCCTGCTTTATCGCCTTCTTTAAAGCCATCATAATCCAAAGCAAGTGTCGCACTCACTTTTGGTAATTTTGTATTTTTTACAACAAATACTTGTAGGCCATTCGCTAAAGTAAATTTAACAGGATCGCCCACTTGAATCACAGGCGCCTTGCCTGGCTTAGGTGCTTTTGAGCGGTCAATATTTTGCGCCATTGAAAACAAGGGCAATAAAAATATAAAAGAATAATATAGTTTTTTCATAAAATTAATTTTTAAAGTAATCATCTATCTGCTCTTACTTAGTGGTTGGTTTTTCTTTAGGTAAATAATACAATACAATTCTATTGTCTTTATTCAAATACTTTTTAGCCACATTTAATACATCTTGTCTTGTTACTTTATTGTATTTCTCTAATTCCGTATTGATTAAATTAGCATCTCCAAAATACACTTCATTGTTAGCTAAGCTTTCTGCAATACCAGCCATAGTTGCATTACCAGCCACTAATTGAGTTGTAATTTGATTCTTCACTTTCTGGAACTCTCTCTCACCAACTAATTCAGTTTTTAATTGATTGATTACCGTATCCATGCTTTGCTCTAAAGCTTCAATCTTCACACCCATATTTGCAATAGCTAATGCAATAAACAAGCCCTCATCTTCATTAAAGAATGGCACTGATTGTGCAGCTGCTGCTTGTTGTTTTTTATCAACTAACGCCTTATTCATTCTAGAAGACTCACCGCCAGATAATATAGTAGACAATACATTGAATGCATAATACTCATCACCACCTTGCTTAGGTGCTCTATAAGCTTGGAATACCCCTGGTAATTGAATATTGTCATAAATCACATCTCTTACTTCTCCACCCAATGCTGGCTCTTTAATAGTTGGTCTTGGGATTGGGCGATCTCCTTTTTTAATTGGGCCAAAATAAGCTTCAATTTTTGCTTTTAGTTCTGCCTTATTAAAATCTCCTGCTATTGATAAAACACAATTGTTTGGGACATAGAAGGTTTTGTAGAAATTAATAAACTCATCCAATTTAGCGGCATTCAAATGCTCCATGCTTCCAATAGGTGACCATTGATAAGGATGTACTTTATAAGCTCTCTTTAATACTTCTGATAAAAAAGATCCATAAGGACGATTGTCTACACGTTGACGCTTTTCTTCTTTAACAACTTCACGTTGTGTATTCACACCAATTTGTTCAATTTTCGCATGCATCATACGCTCACTCTCTAACCACAATCCTAATTCAACTTGATTTGAGGGTAATAACTCGTAATAAAAAGTACGATCCTGTGATGTATTTGCATTTAAAGCACCACCCGCATTGGTAATGTATTTATCAAACTCTCCTCTTTTGATATTCTCCGATCCTTCGAACAATAAGTGTTCAAAGAAATGTGCGAAGCCTGTTCTAGCAGTGTCTTCGTTTTTTGACCCTACATGGTACAAAGTAGTCACTGCCACTACTGGTGCAGAATGATCCTCATGTAAAATCACTTTTAACCCATTGGCTAAAGTATATTTCTCAAATTGAATAGCTTGCTGTGCAGTTGCTGCTTGTAAATAAAGCATCCCGCAAATAGCCATGCCGAACTGGATACGCATAGTTATAATGTTTAATAGTTATGGAGATAAAATTAGAAATAAAAACCAATGAATAAAGGCGTATTAATACCGAAAAAAGGAAAATTATTATACTTTAACAAATAGGCTTATTACTAGCTAGGGCCACTGTACACTAGGATCTTTCTTAAACCAGGTCATTTGCCTTTTGGCATAATGCCTCGTATTTTGCTGAATCGCAGATATAACGGCTTCTTTAGATTGTTTTCCTTCAAAATAAGGCAGCCATTCTTGGTAGCCAACTGTTTGTAATGCATTCAATTTAAATAAAGGCAACAGCGCCTTTACCTCCTCTTCCAAGCCCATTTCTACCATTTGTAATACCCTTTGATTGATCCTGTCATACAACTGCGGCCTTGCCATTTCAAGGCCTATTTTTTGAATTGCAAATGGTCGGTGCTTTTTTTGTTGTTTTTGAAAATTTAGGATGGATTTTCCTGTTCCTAATACCACTTCTAATGCCCTTGATAATCTTTGAGCATTTTGTTGTTCTCCTAAATCTGCAGCTGCCCAATAGGCGGGATCTAATTTTTCAACTTGTACTTGCAACCATGCAAGACCATGAATGGATAAATCGTTTTGGATTTGAAGTCGAATTGCTGGATCTATTGATGGTATAGCATCCATACCTTCTGTAAAAGCTTTAATATATAAGCCTGTTCCACCAACCATGACCACCGATCCATATTGATTCAACAATTCGGCTGTCTTTTCCAAAGCATAGGTTTCAAAAACACCTGCATTGACTGGTTCATGGATAGAATGACTTGCAATAAAATGATGTGGTACTGAGGTCAACTCTGCCTCTGTTGGTCGGGCAACACCAATATTTAATTCTTTAAAGCATTGTCTTGCATCGGCAGAAATAATTTCTGTCTTTAATTTTTTTGCGAGCTCAATAGCGTAAGCGGTTTTGCCAACTGCGGTAGGACCAACAACGATATAAACAGTAGGCGTCAAGATATATAATTTATGAATTAAAATGCTTCAGAGCTGTCGTCAAACATACCTCCGTCATCAGCAGATTCATCTTCGGTTTCATCTGCATCATCGTCGCCCTCTTCTCCGTCTTCACCTTCTTCACCAAAGCCATCCTGCGCTTCGGTTAAATCATATTTTTCTTCAATGTCTGTAAAATTAGGCCCTAGTAATCCTTTCGTGCCATATTGCATTGGACCCACTCCTTCAATTCTTGAAACCATTGGATAGGTTTGTTCCATATCTGCATCTGCATTTTTAATCACTTGGATTAATTGAATTAAAAATGTCCAAGACTTTGCAAAATCATATACGTATACAAATTGCTGATTGGTATCCAAAATCTCTGATCCAATCGTCACTTCATGCATCATTAATGGAGGCACTACATATTCTTTTTCATAAACCGCTTTACTAATCTCTCTTCCTCTTTGCCATTTTTCATTACTTCTAAAAAATGTTGCATCGTGTTTATCATCAAATTCAAATGACTTTAAAATTATTTGATGCAGGTCTATAAATTGTTGTGTATGTTTCACCAATACATCTCTATAAATTGCATCATCTTCCTCCCAAGAAATTCTAAATTTTAAAATGGCCATTTTGGTGATTTTGAAACGCTAAATTAGTATTTATTAGCTTGATTGTGAAGCATTTTTTATGCAATTGGAGCTAGCCCTAATTTAGCTGCTTCTACCAACATGAATTGATAGGCTGATTCATAGTTATTTGGAATGATTCCATCCAGTATTGCTTCCCGAATAGCATCTTTAATCACACCTACTTGTTTGGATGGCGAAATGTTGAAAATCTGCATAATCATTTCGCCCGTAATTGGAGGCTGCCAATTACGCATTTGATCTTTTTCTTCTACTTCAATGATCCTAGCCTTCACCATTTCGAAGCCCTGAAGGTATCTTTTAACTTTTTGTTTATTCTTACTGGTTATATCTGCGGAACAAAGTAACATTAGCCCATCTATATCTTCTCCTGCATCAAACAATAATCTTCTGATTGCACTATCTGTTACATTCTCTTTGGTCAAAGAAATGGGACGTAAATGTAATGCCACTAATTTCTGAACCATTTTCATGTGTTCATTTAAAGGCAATTTGAGTTGTGTGAAAATCTTAGGCACCATTCTTGCACCCACTACCTCATGCCCATGAAAAGTCCATCCAAAACCTGGTTCAAATCTTTTTGTATTTGGCTTTGCGATATCATGCAATAAAGCCGCCCATCTTAACCAAACATCATCGGTATATTCAGCAATATTATCAAGCACTTGAAGGGTATGGGAAAAATTATCTTTATGTCCTATACCATCAAGTGTTTCCGCACCTTCCAACTTCAATAAAATAGGAAATATATGCGCCAATAAACCAGCCTCTTTTAACAAGTACCAACCTTTAGATGGTTGCTTGCTCTTCATTATTTTCTGCAGTTCATCTGTGATTCTTTCTTGAGAAACAATCTGAATTCGATCTGCCATTTGTTGTATTGCCTTAAACGTATTTTCCTCAATGACAAAATCTAACTGTGTCGCAAAACGAATGGCACGCATCATTCTTAGAGGATCATCATCAAATGTTTGATCTGGTGATAATGGTGTTCTTATGATTTTTAATTCCAAATCGGCTATGCCATTAAATGGATCGATCAATGCACCAAAATTGGCTTTACTTAAATCGATTGCCATGGCATTAATGGTAAAGTCTCTTCTATTTTGGTCATCTATTAAAGTACCTGGCTCCACTTTTGGATTTCTACTTTCCCTTGTATAAGATTCTTTCCTAGCACCAACGAATTCAAATTCGATACTTGTTAATTTGACTTGCGCAGTTCCGTATGTTTTGTATAAAGAAACCGGCGGCGTTGGTTTAAATTGATGCGCAAATTTTGTTGCTAATTCCAAGCCATCTCCTAAACAAACAATATCAATGTCTTTTGTATTCCTTCCTAAAATTTTATCACGCACAAAACCACCTACCGCGTAGGCAGGTATGTTTAAATTAGCTGCTGCTTCGCCAGCAATTGCTAATAGTTCTTTTTCTTCTGTGGTGAGTTCAATCAACATAAGCGCAAAAGTACTAATCTTGTAGCACTTGTTGGAGAGGTTGATAGATTTGTTCTAATTCAATGGTTTCGGCACATTTAAAATGCTGCAAAGGACATTGCTTTTTACCATGTAAACCGCAAGGTCTACAAGCTAAAACTTGTTTTGTCTCAATAATAAAGGACTTTGAGGATAAAGGGCCGTAGCCAAAATCGGGTATCGTAGAACAGTAAATTGCAGCTACCGGCGCATTTACTGCCGAAGCAAAATGCATAGGTGCCGAATCGTTTACATAATTAAGTACCGCCTTTTTTTGTAATGCGGCAGAAGCTAAAAAAGAAAGTCGACCTGCCATATTCACCAAATTGGACATTTGCAAGGCTTGCATAATTTGGTCATTCAATGGCTTATCGCCAGGGCCACCCAATAAATAAATAGGCCCATTAAATGGAATCTGTTTCAATAATTTAATCCATTGTTGAACAGGAAATTGTTTTGTAAACCATACGGATGCAGGCGCAATACATAGATAGGGCTGAGCCTGATAAGCCACTACCAGTTTTTCATCTTCAATGGAAGGATACAAAGCAGGCGTAGCTTTTGGTAATGAACCTAAAGGCGATAATAATGCATGATTTCTTTCAATTTCATGCAACCCATTTCCTACCGATTGATGTTTAATTTTATGTGTAAATAAAAAGGCAAATGGATTTTTGTCAAAACCTATTTTCATTTTTGCCCCTGACAATGCAGTCCATAATCCTGTTGCGGCATAACGTTGTACATTTAACACTGCATCAAAATTATTTCTTCTAATTGTATTCAAAAGCTGCAACCAATGGCCGTATTTATTTTGCTGTTTATCCCAAACCAATACTTGATTAATAAAAGGATGCGCCTTAAATAATGCTTCATTGCCTTTTCTTACCAAAATGGAGATAGAAGTATTGGGATTGTTTTGATGAATAGATTCCAACAATGCTGTTGCTAAAACTACGTCTCCGATAAAAGCGGTCTGAATGACTAAAATTTTCTGTTGAATGAGATTCATCTAAGGACGGATTATAATTAATTGATCCTGCTCCCATTTTACAATCGAAGAAGGTTGTTTTAATGTCGTATCCTCTTGATGCGATTTTACAACATAGTCTACTCCTTCAATAATATCTAAAGAAATATCTTTAAAACACATTGGAGTCGGGAGACCCGCAATATTCGCAGAGGTACTTACGATGGGCTTGCCAAAAGCTTTCATTAATTTAAATGCTAGATCGGCCTTGCAAATTCTGATTGCAATTGAGCCATCGTTTCCAATTAAATTATGGGCAAGATTTTTTGCATTTTCATAAATAACCGTAGTAGGTTTTGAAATACCTTTTATATAATCTACTACTATTGGAGAAGCTGTTTCTACATAATCCAAAATCCATTGCTCCTCAGGTACCAGCATAATCATCGCTTTTGCATCTTCTCTTTTTTTAAGCGCATAAATTTTAGCAACCGCATTGGTGTTGGTTGCGTCACAACCAATACCCCATACTGTATCAGTTGGATATAAAATGAGCCCACCATTATGAAGGACTTCTAGAGCATTGACAATATCTTCTTCCAATAAGAACATACTGCAAATTAAACATTAAGGCTTAAAGGAAGAAGATTGAATGTGTAAAAGAAAGGAATAAACTTTCTACTTCAACTTGTATTTTTGCCAAAATCGAATAAAATGGACTTAAAGTCAAAAATTGAAACAGTTTGGAACGATAGAGCTTTGTTAAAAGATGAAGCTTATAGTAATGCAGTGCGTGAAGTGATTGAAGAAGTAGATAAAGGAAGATTAAGAGTAGCTGAACCTAGTGGTACTGAATGGATTGTCAATGAATGGGTAAAACAAGCAATCCTTATGTATTTTGCCATCCAACCGATGCAAACTTGGGAGATTGCACCTTTTGAATTCCACGATAAAATGTTACTGAAATCTGGCTATGCCGAATTAGGTGTTAGAGCAGTTCCTCATGCAATCGCAAGATATGGTGCCTACTTAGCAAAAAACGTTGTCTTAATGCCTAGCTATGTAAATATTGGTGCATTTGTAGACGAGGGCACAATGGTAGACACATGGGCAACAGTTGGCAGTTGTGCTCAGATTGGCAAAGGTGTACATTTAAGTGGTGGGGTTGGAATTGGTGGGGTTTTAGAGCCACTTCAAGCAAGTCCAGTCATTGTGGAAGATGGCTGTTTTATTGGTAGTAGATGTATTGTGGTAGAGGGTGTTCATCTTGAAAAAGAAGTCGTACTTGGTGCGAATGTAGTATTAACAAAGAGTACAAAGATTATAGATGTGAGTGGCGCTACACCAATTGAATATAAAGGACGTGTCCCAGCTAGAAGTGTGGTGATTCCTGGATCCTATACAAAAAAATTTCCAGCTGGAGACTACCAAGTGAGCTGTGCTTTAATCATTGGACAAAGAAAACCAAGCACTGATTTAAAGACAAGCTTGAATGATGCATTAAGAGATTTTAATGTTGCCGTATAAATTTAAACTAGCAGTATAAAAAGAGATAAAATATACAATCAGGGATTTGCTTGGGCCATCCTAGGAACCCTTTTGTTTTCTACTAAAGCCATTTGGATCAAACTTTGTTTTAAAACAACAACGATTGATGCAAGTGGCTTGTTGATGTTAAGAATGCTGTTTTCGTTGCCCTTTTATGTTGCTGCGATGTGGTTTTTCTTTAAACATAAGCAGGTCAAAAAAGCAAGTTGGACTACCTATTTTTATGCAGGCTTAGTTGGAATTTTAGGCTATTATATGAGTAGCTTATTTGACTTTATTGGATTGCAATATGTATCTGCAAGTATCGAAAGAATCATTTTATTTATCTATCCAACCCTTGCTGTTGTTTTGAATTTGATTTTATTCAAAGTAGCTATTAGTAAAAAGCAATGGGTTGCAATTTGTATTACTTATTTTGGTATTGGACTCGCCTATTGGGGAGAATTAAATCAGATCCCGGAAACTGAATCCTTTTTTTATGGAACATGGATGATTTTACTTTGCGCCATCACCTATGCTTTGTATTTAGTTGGATCTGGTAAAATCATACCCCAAATTGGTGCCCCTCAATTTACAAGCCTATCAATGCTTGCTGCTAGTGTAGGCATATTTATACATTATCTTGTAACACATAGCTCAGATCTTAGTTTAATTGCCGCATTGCCAATCCTTCACTCAAGTAGCCTCCTCTATGTTGTTGCACTAGCAATCATTGCCACTGTAATACCCTCTTTTTTAATCAGCGGGGGGATGAAAAGAATAGGAAGCAATGATTTAGCTATTATTACGAGTATTGGGCCTGTTTCTACCCTATTTCAAGCAAGATGGATTCTGGGAGAGCCTTTCAGTGTTGAGCAAATCATTGGAACCATTTTAGTCATTATCGGGGTACTACTTGTAAAAAAAGTTGGGGCAACCAAGACGAATCCCGATTACCCCATTTATCCTTCCCCCAAAGGATAATATATTTAATATTTCTTTAATTTATATTTAGGCTGAATGTAAATATTCATAAGAATTGATTCTAATTCCAAGTAATTTGTAAACTAAGCAGTGAAAATTGTTTTATTGATATAAATCAATCTATTTCAATAATTTTTATATTAATAATTTATTAAATTTGAATAAAAATATATTAGATTATTTTATATAAGTTATTTTATTAGATTTGTTAAATGATTCTAAAACGCTTGTCACTTTTTTGTTTGCTGTTAATTGTGCATTTGAATTTAATAGCACAATCCGAAATGGTTATTAACTCATTCTCAAAAGCTGAGATAAGTTTCTTAGACTTTATCACAAAAGATAGCTCAAGTGATCTTAATCTAAACTTCTTTAAAGAAAACTTTAGATTTGGATTTGACTCTAAAGTAAATGGCATTTCGCTTATAAAACAGAAGAAGGAACTTTACATGCAACCTATGGGGTCTGGTAGGTTATATCAGATTCAAAAAATAGGTGAAAGCAATTACCGTCTAAATAGATTAGACTCAACAGTGCATACCGGAGTAAATTTCGGTGGAATTAACTGGATTTATCATGATACGGTTTTTCAGTTTGGTGGTATAGGCTTTTGGAAGATAAAAGACCATTTTACCTTTTTTAGTAATAGAACTCATGAATGGGAATTATTTAGTTCAAATAAGAAAGTACCTGTTTATCAAAGTGCCGCTAATGGTTTAATATACTATATCGATAAAAAGAACGGCAAATTTTACTTATCCAATTCTATCTTTCAGTCAGACTTTCCAAACACATTAACAACAAATTCAGATGATACATGTAGAATTTTTGATTTTAATGATAGAACATGGAAAGAACTTGGAAAGTTAAACCCAACATTGAATGCCTTAAGTAAGAAAAGTATTGACTTAAGAACTTTTTATAAATCATTTGTTGTATTTCATGCAGATTTAGAATTGTATTGGATCGACTTTGCAAACAATGCTTTTGGATCTTTAAGTAAAAACAAACAAGCAGAATTTAGAGAAAAATGGTTGGATATATACAAAGTTACACCAGAACATATGTACCAATTTGTGATGGGATCTATTTTTTATATGATTAAGATAGACAACCAAGGAACACTATCCTATGAAACAATTACTTTAAATGATAAAGATTTTATTGATCCAGAATCAAAACCAGTATATACAAATAGTTTATTTCAAAGACTCTTACGTTTTGTAGCACCCGGCAAACCGATAATTGGAAACGCACTGGTTCTATTGATAGCTATCTTACTTTATACCTTATATAGTAAAAAATTCAAAAAAAAGAAGTTGCCAATTGAAGTTCAATCAATCCTATATAAAAACTTTTTTAGCGCATTGACAATCGTTGAAAAGGAATTAATTCAAGCAATCTATCAATTGCAAATTAAAAATGAACAAATAAGTATAAAGAGTATCAATAAAATAATTGGAGTACAACAAAAAGACACTATTACTCAAAATAAAAGCAGGAGTGATATCTTTCTTCGTATCAATCAGAAATTTAAATTGGCAACAAGAGAAACTGCATTGTTGATTGTAAAACAAAGAGAGGAGTCAGATAAAAGGCAATACAATTATAATATAAACCTTGAGTTTATCAAACAAGTTGAAAAGTTGTTTTTAGACAACCAATAAACTGCAACCTCTCCTTGCGCTTTTATCTAACCTACCAATCACTTCGAAACTTCCGTCAGGATAAACGATCCCAATATCTTCGGTCGCAATAAAAGCACAACTATTTTTATTGGCAAGGTCAATAATATGCAGTACCCCTCTACCCGTCTCACTAATAGCGCTTGGATCGGATTCGTCCGCAACCAATACTTTCATCCATGGTGGACATTTATATATACCAGAGCCAATAGAATATGCTTGGCTCAACAATTCAGTCATTCCATATTCAGAATGAATTGATTCAACACCAAATCCTTTTGACAAATAAGCATGTAAGGCAGGCTTTGTCAATTCCTGTTTTCTTCCTTTCATTCCGCCTGTCTCCATGACAATTGTATGGGCTAATTTCTGCGGAAAAGCATCTACAAAATCCATTAAAGCAAAACTTACCCCAATTAGTAAAGTTTTCTGTTTCGTTTTTTCTAGCCTTTCTATTGTCTTGTTTAATTTTTCAAAATCATATAAATAGAAGCCGCTTGAAGTATTTTCACTGGCTTCAATTAAATGGTGGGTCATATAAACCAAGGAAGAATGTTGCTTCTCTAAATAATTAGGTAATAAACCAAGGATGCAGTATTCTTTTGGTGAACCATAAAATTGATGAAAACAGGACATGAAACTTTGTTCATAAATTGCTAAATCTGCCACATAATGTTTACTGAGCGTGTCTTGGGTGGTGCCACTGCTTTGAAAATAGAAATCGGGGCAAGTATCTCCAGTATAAATAGCATGTGTTTTGAAAAAATGAATTGGTAAAAAGGGAATCTGATCTAGTCTATCCACTTTTTCTAGATCCACTTTCATTAAATCTAGCCATTCAGCATAAACCTTGTTAAAACCAGCTTGGCACTTCATTAAATCTAAGGCATATCTTAAGAAATTGGACTTATCCAATCCCTCTAAAACCCCCATGTTGATGCTTTGCCCCTTCATGTTACTCGCCTTTGTTACAAATGTATTAATAAATACAGAATGTAGTATCTTGCAAGGGTTATAATTAAACGAATCCTTATGGCAAAAGCAGCAACTAAAAAAACAAGTGTTACAAAGAAGAAAGAATTAATTAATGCAAACTCTTATGCATTTCTAAAAGAATATATCAATAATCCTTCTCCGGTAGGATTTGAAAGTAGCGGTCAAAAGATTTGGTTAAACTACCTGAAAAAATATGTAGATACCACTTTCACAGATCCTTATGGAACAGCAGTTGGCGTGATCAACCCAGATGCCCCTTTTAAGGTTGTCATTGAAGCACATGCAGATGAAATTAGCTGGTTTGTAAATTATATAAGTGATCAAGGTTTGATTTATTTGAAAAGAAACGGTGGTGTAGACCATCAGATTGCACCCTCTATGCGCGTTTGGATTCATGGTAAAAAAGGACCTGTTAAAGCTGTATTCGGATGGCCTGCAATTCATACAAGATTAAGTAACCCAGAACAAAGAGAACCACAACCAAAAGTGGACAACCTAACATTGGACTGCGGTGCAAGATCTAAAAAAGAAGTAGAAGCATTGGGTATTCATATTGGTGCAGTAGTGACTTATGAAGAAGGGTTTGATGAACTTGCACATGATTTTATCATTGGAAGAGCGTTTGATAACAGAGTGGGTGGATTCATGATTGCAGAAGTTGCAAGATTGCTTTCGGAAAACAAAAAGAAACTGCCATTTGGCTTATACGTAGTAAATGCAGTGCAAGAAGAAATTGGATTAAGAGGCGCAGAAATGATTGCTAGAAGAATCAAGCCAAACATTGCCATCGTAACTGACGTTACACATGATACGCATACACCTATGATCAATAAAGCGATTGAAGGCGATATCCAATGCGGAAAAGGCCCCTCTTTGGCATATGCACCAGCTATCCACAACAAATTATTAGCGATTGTGGAAGAGGCTGCGAAAAATAAAAAAATACCAGTTCAATTTAGAACCTTAAGCAGAAGCACCGGCACTGATACGGATAGTTTTGCTTATGCAAATGATGGATGTCCATCTGTATTGATTTCAATTCCATTGAGGTATATGCACACTACAGTGGAAATGATTCATAAAAAAGATATCGTTGACACCATTCAATTAATGTATGAAACATTATTGCAATTAAGTCCGAAAACAAACCTGAGTTATTTATAATGCCTCAAGTCTCCCCCTTTCATATTGCAGTTTTAGATCTATATGATGGCACTGCCAATATGGGGATGGACTGCATCAACGATATACTTCATGACTGGAGCAAAAAGTATTCAGTACCTATTGAAATTAAGGTGTTCGATGTTAGGGTAAATAATGAACTACCAAATGATCAATTCGATTTGTATATTTCATCTGGTGGGCCAGGCTCTCCAATAGACAGCAATAGCAAACAATGGGACATTGATTATTGCAGCTGGCTAGATAATATGTTTTTATTGAAAAAACCAGTATTATTGATTTGTCATAGCTTTCAATTGGCATGTAGGCATTTTGAAATTGGCGAAGTTGGATTAAGAAAATCAAAGCAATTAGGCATACTGCCGATACACCCAACTACTACTCATCCAATTTTCAATGAATTGCCAGACCCGTTTTTTGCATTAGAAAGCAGATTGTATCAAATAATTGAGCCAAATGATGTGAAGATCGATGAGATGGGTGCATCCATTATTGCACTTGAAAAAATTAGGCCTCAAGTCCCTTTTCAAAGAGCCCTAATGGCAGTTTCCTTTAATGATAAAATGATTGGTGTACAATTTCATCCAGAAGCAACAAAAGAAAGGCTTGTCAACTATTTCGAATCAGAGCCAATTAAGCACCTTGTAAAAGAAGACTTTAGTGAAGATAAATGGAATCAAATCATGCTGTCTTTACAAGATCCTGACAAAATTGAATTAACTAGCAACCTTTTTATACCTAACTTTCTGAACCAAATGCTACTTGCATGATACCTTCAATAAGGACCGCCTTCAATGCACAATTTACAGAAGAGCGCTATCAATTATATTTGACTTATTTAAATTCAGAATTTAATAACTGTATCCCATTTAGAATTGCCGAGACGCCTGTTTTTATTGATAAAAAATTTAAAGAAGAATTACTTTCAACAGGCGCTTACATCTGTGATTTCATAACAGACCCATCCTTTAAATCAATTACTCAATCTGCAATACCAACTGATTTACATATCCCAGATGAAACAGCCTTCCCTGCATGCCTGGTTATAGACTTTGCAATTACAGAAGATAAAGATGGACATAGAACGCCACAATTAATAGAATTACAAGGCTTCCCTTCTTTGTTTGCTTTTGAAATTTTACAAGCACAAGGCTTAGAGCATGCCTATAACTTACCACAAAGTTTTTCTCCTTATTTAAACGACTTTGATAAAAATAGTTACAAGACTTTTTTATCGAAAATGATTCATGGTGATGCTAATAAGCATACTATTCTTCTAGAGATCAAACCTTTGGAACAAAAAACTAAACTGGATTTGCTTTTGACGGAGAAATGGTTTGACACACCCCTTGTTTGTCTTTCTGAAATTTATCTGAAAAACAACGCAATCTATTATTGTAAAGAAGGTGTCGAAATTAAAATAGAACGTATTTATAATCGAGTTGTATATGACGAGTTAATGCAACAAGAACCAGCTTTTATTGAAAAATTTAATTTATTCCAAAAAGCAGCAAACATTGAGTGGGTCAATCACCCACACCATTTTTTTAGAATCAGTAAATTCATATTGCCTTTATTAAAGCATGCTTGTATTCCAGATGCTTATCTATTATCTGATTGGACAACAAACAATCAATGTATTGAAGGATCGTTAGAAGACTATATATGTAAACCCTTATTTTCATTTGGAGGACAGGGCGTGATGTTAGAACCAACAGTAGAAAAATTGGCAGTCATTAAAGATCCCGAGCATTGGATTTTGCAAAGAAAAGTACAATATGCTGCTTGTATTGAAACACCTTCAGGACCATCGAAGGCAGAAATTAGACTTTTCTACTTTTGGGATAACGCAGCGCATCAATATATTGCGGTTAATAATTTAACAAGGATTAGCAAGGGCCCTATGATTGGTGTTAGTTATAACGATACTGCCACCTGGATAGGTGGCAGTATCAGCTATTTTGAACAGTAATTGTATTTATTACTCAGACTTATTCATCCACTTACCTAATAAGCTAAACGCATTTTTTACAACGATTGATTTACCAATCCAGGCTTTAGTATCTGCATTGTTTACAGAAACGTATTCCCCATTCGTCTGACTCACCTGAATTTCAATGGCATCAAACTCCAATGCAGCGGTCTGTATAAAAATATAATCTTTACCTTGATATCTTTGAACTGCTTCAACAGGAATTAATACGGCATCATTGGATTCTAAAGCCAAATCTGCGGACAAAAACATGCCTGGTAAAACATTTTTTGGAATTTGATCAAAATGACAATGCAATAAACCCGTTTTATCTTCATTGATATTTTGTGAAACAGCCAAAATTGTTACTGGATACTTCTTGCTAGGATCCTGTGAAATTGTAACAGTTCCTTTCATCCCTACTTTAAAACCTGCAATGTCTTTTTCATAAATCGTGATTGCAGCATGAATATCATTCGGGTCCATGATCTCTAACAAAACATCCGAAGGCGTCACGTATTTTCCACGATTGATATTGACTTTAGTGATATACCCACTAATCGGCGCTGTTAATTGAACCAAACTTGTCATTTTATCCGTCGTCAATGAGGCAGGATTGATATTAATCAATTTTAATTGTTCAGACAAAGCCTTAAGCTGTATCATGTTTGTTGTATAATCTGCCTGCAATTGTTGTACAGTTTTTTTACTAACTGCTTCCTGCGTTAACAAAGATTTTTGACGATCTAGGTCTTGTTGTAAATACTCTAGTTTGGCTTTAGCTGCTAAATAACTTTCTTGCAATTGTATATAGGCAGGATCTTTAACAGTTGCAAGGGTCTGGCCTTTTTTAACATAAGTGCCTGGTATTAAATTAATGTCTTGGATATAGCCGCCTAAGGGTATACTTACAGAAGCAACCCCAGTTGGTGGCACATCCACTACTCCATTCAAATGTGCTTCTCCTTTCATCTTGCCTTGTTTAATAGGCTCTAGAGTTAATTTAGCAAGCGCTAGTTGTTCCTTTGTCAATTGGACTTTATTTGATAAAACAAAGGCTGTTGAATCATTATTAGTTTCAACCGAGCTTGTATTAGTTCCACAACCAAATAAAATTGTTGAACTTAAAAGTATCATAAATATTTTTCTCATTGTTTACAGTTTATATATATTACTTAGATAATAAATAATATAAAGTGGATTGATTAAGGTTAAATAAAGCAAGTGATTCCAATGATTGTAGTTCTATTGATTGAACTTGACTCATTACATTAGACCATTCTACATAACTAATTTGCCCTTCTTTAAAAGACAAATTTGCCATAGTAGCCATTTTATTAGCATTAGGTATTAAAACTTTTTGAATATGCTGATATAGATTTACAGCCGATTGATAATTACTCCAGGCTTTTTGAATTTGAATATTTAAATCAAAAATAGCTTTTTCTTTTTCTAGTGTAACAATGGTCTCGTTGACTTGACTTGCTTTTACCTTTTGTTTCAAACCAGCTCTAAATAAAGGGATATTTAATCCAACGGTATAAGAATTGAATCTATTTTGATCGTTTGGATTTGTTCTGAAACTCTGATTTGTATACCCCATTGCAACTTGCGGTAACATTTTAACTTTAGCGATACTTGTTTCCGCTAAAGCAGCTTGTAATTTCTGTGCCCAATACAAATTCAAAGGATGATTATTTCCCAATGTTGTATCTATTAACTTTGGTTCAAATTTCAAATGATCTTCTGGGAGCAATAAATAAGATTCTTGCAATAAAATGGTAAATTCTTTTTGCAAATTCAATAGCTCACTTTGATTTTTAATCATGGACTGTTGATGCATGCTTACCCAATTTTGCATATTTATTTGTTCCAAGCCATTGTCTTGCCCAGCTTTAAATCTTGCATCAACAACTGATAATTGTTTTTTATAGATCGAATCTAGCCTAGTTAATAATAAACCTTTCTCAACTTGAAACTGCAATTCCACATATAATTGCTCAACAGCATGTTTGATGAAATTTTCATCTAAAGTAGCTTGATACTTATACGTTTGGCTAATGGAATTAAATAAATTTTTCTGCGCCTGATATACCTGTGGTAAATCTAAAACCTGCTCTGCCGAATATTTAGAATCATTAAAGCCACTATTCACTTTTCCTAATTCGCCTCTGATAGATAATTTAGCAGGGTCAAAGCTTGATTTAGTAAGTGCATTATAATAAGCTATTTGAGCTTCAGTTGTTTTTAAAGTTGGAGATACTAGCTTAGCTTGTTCGACAACCTTTGTCAAATTCTTTTTCACAGGCAATTGTTGTGCATAAAGGCCCGATGCGCTAAATCCTAGTATCATTAATACAATTGAAATAGTAGACTGTCCTATTCTTTTTTTCTCAAATAACTGATAAAATATAGGGAGCACAAAAAGTGTTAAAAGTGTAGCAGATAGCAAACCTCCAATCACCACTGTCGCTAAAGGCTTCTGCACTTCTGCTCCAGCACCACTACTTATTGCCATTGGAATAAATCCGAGGGAAGCAACAGAAGCCGTGATTAAAATCGGTCTTAACCTTGTTTTAGTTGCAGTGACAATGATGTCTAAAATTGTCCTATTAGGTTCCATTGATAATTTATTCATTTCTGTTAACAAAACAATTCCGTTGAGCACTGCGACTCCAAATAAGGCGATAAAACCAACTCCTGCAGAAATACTAAATGGCATGCCTCTTAACCACAATGCAAATACACCACCTATTGCAGAAAATGGAATAGCAGAGAAAATTAGTAAACAATGTTTTATATTATTAAAGGCAAAGAACAACATCACTAAAATCAACAACAAAGCAACGGGTACCGCTATTTGTAAACGATTTACTGCATGCTCTAGGTTCTCAAATTGACCTCCATAAACAATATAATATCCCGGTGGAAATTGGATTGATTTTTTCACTTTCTCTTGCACCTGTGTAACAACAGTTTTCACGTCTTTACCGCGGACATTAAAGCCTACTACAATTCTTCTTGCTGCATCTTCCCTTTGTATTTGATACGGACCTTCTTCTATCTTTACTTCCGCTAATTCATACAATGGTACTTGCTTACCTCCTCCTACAGTCACCATTAAATTTTTAATTTGTTGCCAATCTTTCTTTTGAACCGTATTTAACCTTACAACTAAGTCAAACCTCCTATCGCCCTCAAAAACTTTACCAGCAACACCGCCCGCATAAGCAGATTGAATAACTTGGTTCACTTCTTTAATATTTGCACCATACTTAGCAATTGCAGCTCTATTAAAGTGCACTACTACTTGAGATATACCAGTTACAGTTTCGGTAAACAAATCCTTCGCCCCATCCACTTCGGAAATTATATTACCCATTATAGCAGCATACTTTGATAAGCTATCTAAATTTTCTCCAAATATCTTACATGATACATCCTGCCTAGAGCCAGTCATTAACTCATTAAAGCGCATTTGTACTGGAAACTGAAACCCAGAAGTAATACCTGGCACTTGTGCCATGACTTTCCCCATCGTGTCTGCTAATTCATCAAATGTTTGTGCTGAAACCCAGTCTTTTTTGTCTTTTAAAATAATCATTAAATCCGAAGCTTCCATTGACATTGGGTCTGTCGGAATTTCTCCTGCCCCAATTTTAGTGACTATTTTTTCTATTTCAGGAAAACGATCTAATAATAACTTAGATGCTTTCTGTGTCGCATCCAACGTTGTATTTAAAGAACTTCCAATTAATAATCTTGTGTCTACGGCAAAGTCGCCCTCTTCTAATTTGGGAATAAATTCACCACCTAGCGTTGTCAATAAAACAATCGCGCCAATAAACACAGCAATCGTTAAACCAACTATTTGCTTTGGGATCTTCAATGCTTTCATTAATAATGGCTCATAGAAAGCTTCTAGCTTTTGCATGTACTTGTCGGTCAATGTTTCCTTCTGAACTCTATTTCTATTTAAAACCCATGCACTCATCATTGGTACATAAGTAATGGATAAAATAAATGCCCCAATTAAAGCAAATGAAACTGTTTGCGCCATTGGCTTAAACATTTTTCCTTCGATACCAGTCAAGGATAAAATTGGTAAATACACAATTAAAATAATGATCTGTCCAAATGCTGCCGCACCCATCATCTTGTTTGATACCTTACCAACTATGGAATTCATTTCAGTCTTATCCAATTGACTATGTTGTCCCGTCTTTCCACTTTGGTATAACTGATGTAATACCGCCTCCACAATAATAACAGCACCATCTACTAATAAGCCAAAATCTAAAGCGCCTAAACTCATCAGGTTACCACTAACTCCAAACAGATGCATCAAAATAAATGCAAACAACATGGCTAGTGGAATCACAGATGCTACAACCAAACCTGCTCTTAAATTACCAAGGAATAAAATCAAAACGAAAATAACAATCAATGCACCTTCTAATAAGTTTTTTGACACAGTTCCAATTGCATTGTCTACCATTTTTGTTCTATCCAAAAAAGGTTCAATAACAACCCCTTCTGGCATAGTTTCCTGAATCGTTGCAATTTTAGATTTTATATCTGCAATCACCTGCTTACTATTCTCTCCTTTCAGCATCATCACCACTGCTCCTGCCACTTCTCCATCTGCATTAAAAGCAGTAGCCCCAAATTTAGTTGCTTCGCCAAGTTTAACCTCTGCCACATCTCTAATCAATAATGGCATGCCATTCGATAATGTTTTAACTGGAATACTTGCAATTTGACCCAAGCTATCTACCATGCCTTCAGTTCTTATAAATAACACACCAGGCCCATGTTCGATATATGAACCACCTGCATTTTGATTATTATCATTTAGAGCGGAATAAATATCATTCACTGATAAATCATATTGCTTGAGTAATTCAGAATTCACGCTGACTTCGAATTGTTTTACAGCACCGCCAAAACTACTTACGTCGGCTACACCTGGCGTTCCTAATAGTTGTTTTCTAACAATCCAATCCTGCATGGTTCTTAATTCCGTCAGGCTATATTTCCCCTCATAACCTTTTTTAGGTCTTACTACATATTGGTATATTTCCCCCAATCCTGTTGTTAAGGGACCAAGTTCTGGAATCCCCATCCCATCTGGCATCTGAGACTTCACCGTAATCAATCTTTCCGATACTTGTTGTCTTGCCCAATAAATATCCACTTCATCTTTAAAAACAAGTGTCACTAAACTTAATCCAAATCTTGAAAAACTTCTTTGCTCAACAATCCCAGGCACATTCCTAGTTGCTTGTTCAATTGGAACTGTTATTAATCGCTCCACATCAGGCGCACCAGCACTTGGAACAGATGTGATGATTAATACTTGATTATTTGTGATATCAGGTACTGCATCAATTGGTAGTTTCGATATAGAATAAACCCCACCCAAAATCAATGCAAATAAACCCAGCAGAATAACTAACTTATTCTTAATAGAGAACTGTATAATTTTCGATAGCATAAAATAAAATCTTATTCAACATAATGACTGGATACCACCTATTTATAGGTAATATCATTACTAAAAAATGTAAAATAAATTATGCTCGAGGAGGTTGAAAAATAGCACTCAGTTTTGTTGCTAAATCAAAATGATCGTTTACAAGCCTATATGTTCTTGTAATTGGAAATTCCACAGGTTGTATGCTGATGCTTTTTGGAGCAAAAACACTCACGAAATTTAAAAGCGAGATTGTTCTGTTCGAGGACTTAAACGGCAGTTCCATGTCTTGTTGGAAATCGCTATCATAAGTTTGAACAGTAAAATAATGCATATCAATAAACCTACTAAAACTAAGTCCATTAGAAACTTCTAAGTGCGTTTTGTAATGCGCTACCAAATTGGGAAGTTTCAATAATTGATAAGCCTCTGTAGCTCCTAAGAGATACAGAGACATCAAAAATATGGTAAGTGTTTTTCTCACTTATTAAAGTTACAACTTTTTTCGTTGTTTTGACTTGGGTAAGGCATTGAAAAAAAGGTAATCAACACTCAAGTAAAGGCTATTATTGGTCATTCGATTGGTCTTTTCTAATAAAGCAAATCGATAACCTAGGTTCACCTTTGCCTGACTATTAAAAATCAATTGAATAGAAGGTGCCGCGTCTAAATACTGTCCTTTGCCAGACAAAAGCTTTTGTCCCAAAAGCTCTAAGTACAAATTCACATTCGTTTGACCATAAGAATTATACTTTTTGGGATAAACCAAGAGGCCATTGGAAAAACTATATTGAAAAGCGTCTTTTCCATAATGTGTAGACCATTCTTGTTTTTGAACATAGCCAAGACTAAGTGAACTTGCCCATTTATGCTTTAATTGGGTTATGATCAATCCCGAACCAAATACAGATTCCTCCCCGTCTAATAAGACTGCGTTTGTATGAATCGCTTTATTATTTGACTTAATTGCTTTCGCATAAAAAGCGATTCTTGTATGAGCATACATTGCATCTTTTGTATAAAAACGGTATTGTGCATAAGCATCTGCCCCTGTATAATTTGTGCCTAGATAAAGCGCTAGTTTTTTACTCAATCCAAGTTGTACTTGTGTATATTGGTTGTTTCGATTACTATTGCCCCCCATTTTCTGAAAACTATGCTTCAAGCCAATCGCGCGATTAGGTTTGACACTTGCAGGCTCTGAAAAAACATATAGCTCCTGTGCGCAAATTGGAAGCGCAAATAAAATCGAAAGCAATAAACAAAAAGCACGAATGGATATTAATACCCTATTCATACACTAAGCTTTGAACACCAAATCCAGCATCCGTTACTGCTAATTTGATTTGGTCAATATCTACTTTTTTTCCTGTCTTAAATGTCATGATATACATTGACTTTTCAATATCTACTTTAACCTCTTCTACAAAATCTAGTTTTGTTAAAGCTTTAAAAATGGCTTTAGAACACATTGAACAAGTTAATCCAGAAGCAACTAAGCTAACTTTCTTAATTTCTACTGGAACTTCATTTGCTGCAGCACGATCATATTTACAGCATTCATGTAGTGCGTCATAGGAAGCTTTTGTCGCAGTCTTATGCTCAGTATCATAACCGATTGCAACAATCGCATTTTCAATCTTTTCTAGATTAGTCTTGCCGTCAAAAATTAAAGTTAACAGCTTTGCATCCGCATCCCAATTTGCAGAAGAAGCGCCAGCAGATTTTGCGGCTTTTTCAATACTAGATTTACACATGCCACAATTACCCGCTACTTTTAGTTTTGTAGAAGTTTGCGCATTAACGACAGTGGTTGAAGCCATCAATAAACCGATAAATAAAAATATTTTTTTCATAAAATGATTTTAAAAATTTAAATAGATAATATTCAAAAGCAAATTTTTCAAAATTGAAATTTCACAATTAAGGTTTCGCAATTGAAATTTGTAAAAGAAATATGCAAAAATGAGTTTGCAACAGCACCTAATTCATTAAGCAACCCATTGCTGATTGATCAAGCAACTATTACTTAGTAAATTTCCTATTTAAATAAAAATCAAATTAAATAAAGGCAATCCAATGCATAAATTGGAGGCCCAGAGAATAACATTCCCTTTTTGGATTGGATAGCAATATACTTTGGAGATTCAACTATAGGAGTTGAAACAAGCATGTAAAAAGCGACAGATTTTGCAACAGAGTGCACAAAATGAGTACCCGTGTGTACAACAGTTGACTGATGTTGATCTTGCTTTTTTAGAAAAGTCGTTTTCTCAGAACAACAGGTGTCTTTTTTTGTAGATTTTGCACAAGCACATTTTTGAACCTTACCCGCACAGAAATGTGTTTTTACAGTTGCCCCAATACTAGAGAAGCTGTATACAAATAAAAGTAGTATGATCAAAAACTGTTTCACAATACAAAGATAACACTAATTGATAAAATTCCACCAAATACCCACCCTCAACCAAGTGCCTGTTCCAGGGTAATTAGGCGCGGTAAAATTATACCTCGTACCTAATTGATTACTAGACACTAATACAGTATTCAATTGCTCCATGCGGACATAGCCTTTAAAACGCTTAATCCTAAAATTCAAAAAAGCATTGGCCATGGGTCTATTCCTAGTTGTATACTGCTCTTGTAAATAAAATTGTCCTGTTAGTGGCATATAAGCATCTGGCTGGTAATTAGAATGATAAATTAGCTCCAAACCTGTTGACAAAAATAAATTTTTGAAAAAGTTGCCTTCAAAAGCGAGCCTTTGCCTAGTTAGCAAAAATGGTAGGTTTACAGGTGCATTTGGATCAACCACCTGCACTGTTAATTCATTATACCAATTCCAGTAACGACTCAACTGGAATTTATTTGACAGGCTTCCTTTTACATAACTCAATGTCTTATCGTATACTAAAGGTTGAAAGCCAGATCCATTATATTGAAAATTTTGAATTAATTTGTATTGAAAAGAAGCAATTAAGCCAATTTTATTTTTTGTCCATAAACCGCCTAATTCTAACACATTTTCTTTTTGAATACCATTCAACTGCTCCATTGGGAAAGATGTGATTCCTAGTCGGTTGAATGATGGTGTTCTATTTGAATTTTGCATCCAAAGTTCCAATTTATCTCCTTGCTTATTTATTAAAGAGCTTAAAGAGAACTGAGCTTCATAATCACCGGCGTGGTATCCATTCAAAAATAATTTTCCGGAAGTTTGTAAATCCCAGCGTAAATTTTTAGTCTTGTTTTTGTATACACCAAGTCCATATATATCATGGTTTGCCCATTGAACTGCACTGTCATTGTAATTCATTTGATGATACCCAATACCAACTTGTAGAAATTGATTAGGATTCGTTTTTTCAGGAAAAGAAACTAAACTAAACTCATTCGTAAAGCGCTTCCAGTTATCTCGAAATACTACACCATCCTCAATTGACTTCTTATAATTAAAATAGGTTTCATAATTCGTAGCCACCGGATTTGCATCAGAAAAAAGAAATTGATTCGACTGGTACTTTATTTCATTTTGAAATCTTAACCTAGGATAAAATAAATAAGTCGTAATCGTGTCTTTTACGACCGAATCCTTTTGTCCAAAATCATAAGTTTGCTTCCAAACAAACCCATTCTCTTTATAAGTTGACCCAGTTGCAATATTCGTATTAAAAGGATTTCTAAAGGACGTACCGCTAACACCAAGTCTGGTTTCTAACTCATACGGATTACTCAATGAAAGACTATCGATTAAGGCTGAATTCACCAAGCCCCCATTTTCAGAAGAAGCCGATTTGTTAATTAACATCACCCAATAGGAAGCATACCTTTTTCGCTTTGATTGATAGTTCGCTGTAATGCGCATGTTGTTTAAGTTCGCATGCTGATTTTTTAGATTACCTGGTGCGTTGCTAAAACGATATGCAAAAGAATAATTGAATTGTTTGGTCTTATTTTGCGTATGCAATATTTCCATCAACTGCTCCCCTTTGCCTCCTAACAAATAGCCAAGTTCAGTATATGGCTTTGTAGTTTGATAGAAAGGGGTTTGCTCTAAGGTATAATTGTACGCCTCAAAAGACCTGAATCCAGCATCCCATCCACCTCTTTGTAAGGGACTAAATAAATAAGACCTTGTTGCATTGCCCAAATTACCTAAATGATAATTGGTATAGGGTAAAACGAATTTTGTATAAAAATCATACACATTGGTATCCAATGTCTGAATGGTTAAACTATTATAAAGTCTATAAAATACAGTAATTGAATCTTCAGACTTATCTCTTTTTTGTAAAGAGTCTATACCACCTCCACTACTACTAAATGAATTATAGCGCATATTCTGACCATATACTTGCAAAGTAGATAATGTGCAGAACAGAAAAGCGTATATTAGGATGAACCTAAAAGTCATTTTACAAAACTTGCTATATAAAATAGTAGATTGCATTAAGCAGCAACTTCTTTTACCAATGCACTAAATATTAATGTCAATAACGGCTCTGCGGCATTCGCAGCTGCTAAAACCTCTTCGTGTGTGATTACATTGTTATCTTCTCTTATACCTAGATCTGTAACAACACTCATAGCAAAAACCTTCATGCCGCAATGAACAGCAGCAATATTTTCTTGCACTGTACTCATCCCTACCACATCTCCGCCTGAAATTTTGATCAACTGATACTCTGCTCTTGTTTCAAAAGTTGGACCAGTCACACCCACATAAACCCCCTCGTGTACTTTGATATTATTTGCAGCAGCAATTTGTTTTGCTTTCTCAATAAATGAATTTGCATAAGGCTCACTCATATCAGGGAAACGGGTTCCTAATTCAGCTTCATTTTTACCTAAAAGCGGATTGATTGTAAAAAAGCTAATATGGTCTTTGATAATCATTAAATCTCCTACTTGGTAATCCTTATTTACACCACCTGCTGCATTTGATAACAACAAATTCTCTACCCCTAATAATTTTAAAACACGAATTGGGAAAACAACTTGCTCGGCGGTATAGCCTTCATAAAAATGAAAACGACCTTCCATTACCCAAACCTTTTTACCATTTAAAGTGCCTAAAATCAATCTTCCTTTATGTCCTTCAACTGTGCTCACAGGAAAATTTGGTATTTCACCATAAGGGATACTAAACTCGGGTTCAATTACACTAGATAAATTACCTAATCCACTACCTAAAATAATAGCGGTATTTGCAGATGCACTGATTTTTGACTGAATAAAACGAGCAGTTTCTTGTAACTGTTGCATTAATGGAGACATATTTTGGCCTTTATTGAGCCACAAATATAATAACAGTAAGGGACTCTAAGCCTTTATTGACTTAGTTTCTCCCTTTAACACCGTATAAGCAATGATAGCGCTTATTAGCATGAATATTGCACCTAGCAAAAAAGACGCACCCGGGAAATAGATTGGATTACCGGGCTTGGTAAAATAAGCGAATAGGCTGGTCATAATCAACGGCCCTGCGATAGAGGTAACACTCATGATACTGGTTAAGGAACCTTGTAGTTCTCCTTGTTCGTTTTTAGGGACATGAACAGATATCAATGATTGCAAAGCAGGTCCAGAAATACCTCCTAAGCAGTAAGGGATTAAAAAGACAAACATCATCCAAGAACTAGTAGCAAAAGCAAATAAGAAAAGTCCTATTGCATATAAAGCGACGCCAAAATAAACAGACTTCTCATTCCCTAATTTAGGATTGATGTATCGAATAAGTACACCCTGCACTAGTCCGACAAGCAATCCCACCATACCCAATGAAAAACCAATCATCTTTGGTGTCCATTTAAATTTTTCCATATTCGCGAAGCTCCAATTACTTTGCACTGCATGCGATGCTAAATAAATAAAAATGAGTGCAAAAATTAAACCTGAAACTGCTGGATATTTTTTTAGATGAAATAAAGAACCAAGTGGATTGGATCTTTTCCAATCAAAAGCCCTTCTATTTTCAACAGGCAATGATTCAGGCAAAACAAAATAGCCATAAATAACATTAAGCAAGGCCAAGGATGCTGCTACAATAAATGGTAGTCTTGGGCCTATTTCTCCTAAGAATCCTCCTAACATAGGTCCAATTATAAAGCCAATACCAAAAGCAGCGCCGATCATTCCAAAATTTTGAGCTCTATTTGAATCATCACTAATATCCGCCATGTAGGCAGATGCAGTAGTAACACTTGCTCCTGTAATACCTGAAATAGTTCTTCCAACAAATAACCATAATATAGAAGGCGCAAAGGCTAAGAATAAATAGTCCAATCCAAATCCTAATAAGGAAATCAATAAAACGGGCCTTCTTCCATACTTGTCACTTAAGCTTCCAATTAAGGGCGCAAAAAGAAATTGCATGCTTGCATATAAAAAAGTCATCCAACCGCCATACAAAGAAGCCTTACTTAAATCATGTGTATTCAATAAACCTTCAATCAATTGAGGGATCACTGGAATAATAATACCAAGTCCAACGATGTCAATCACCAATGTGAGAAAAATAAATCCAACTGCTGCTTTCTTTGTATTTGCCATAAAATAAATTGACGGATAGGGCTTAACCTCTATCCGTCAAATATACATTTACAAATCAAGACTTCAAAAAGCCTTTCAATACCTCAGTCCCGTCTCGATTTTTTAGCCTTCATTCCTAAAAACAACGACCCCGTCAAAGATATCGATCAAGACCTTCTTAGACTTGTCAATCGCCCCGCTTAAGATTTGTTTACTTAATTCATTCACAACCAATTTTTGGATTAAGCGCTTCAATGGTCTTGCCCCAAATTGCATGTCAAATCCCTGTTCAGACAGGTACTCAACCAAATAATTTGTGAACTCTATCTGCATACCATTCTCTGCAACCAATGTCTTCAATTGATTCAATTGAATTTGAACAATAGACGCCATTTGCTTTCTTAATAATGGAGAGAACATAATAATATCATCTACTCTATTCAAAAACTCAGGTCGGATGGTCTGCTTCAACAAGTTCATCACTTCTGTTTTAGCTTGCTCCGTTTTTTCATCCAAGTTCTTATCTGTTACATCTTCAAATGCATCTTGAATTAAATGACTTCCAATATTACTCGTCATAATAATGATGGTATTTTTGAAATTCACAACCCTTCCCTTATTATCCGTTAATCTTCCATCATCTAATACTTGCAATAAAACATTCCAAACATCCGGATGCGCTTTTTCAATTTCGTCTAATAATACAACACTATAAGGCTTACGACGAACAGACTCTGTTAATTGACCACCTTCATCATATCCAACATATCCTGGAGGCGCACCAACCAATCTTGAAACAGTATGCTTCTCTTGGTATTCACTCATGTCAATCCTTGTCATCATGCTGTCATCATCAAATAAGTAGTCCGCTAAAGCTTTTGCTAACTCAGTTTTACCTACACCAGTTGTACCTAAGAAAATGAATGAGCCAATTGGTTTTTTAGGATCCTGCAATCCTGCTCTGCTTCTTCGGATTGCATCAGACACGGCAGTTATTGCTTCCTCCTGACCAATGACACGTTCATGCAAAGCAGCTTCTAAATGCATTAATTTTTCTCTTTCGGATTGCATCATTTTTTGTACAGGAATGCCCGTTGCTTTTGCAATATTTTCTGCGATATCATCTGCATCTACCTCCTCTTTCATTAAACGTTTACCATCCTCCCCTAAATCTTTCAATTGGTTGGTCAAGTCTAATAATAAAGTCTCTTGTTCCTTTAATTTACCATACCTGATTTCAGCTACTTTCCCATAATCCCCATTGCGTTCTGCTACTTCTGCAGCTTGCTTTAATTGCTCCATTTGAGCTTTTGCTTCTTGTACTTTATCAACTAATTCTTTTTCTACTTTCCACTTTGCAGTAAGCGTATCTTGTTGCACAATTAAATTACTGATCTCAATATTCAATTGCTTTAATTGATCCGGATTGTTCTCACGCTTAATAGCTTCTCTTTCAATTTCTAACTGACGAATCTGACGTTGCAATGTATCTAAATCTTCCGGCATAGAATTCATCTCTAGCCTTAGCTTAGCAGCACTCTCATCGATTAAGTCAATCGCTTTATCGGGCAAGAAACGATCTGTAATATACCTAGAAGAAAGTTCCACCGCCGCAATGATTGCCTCATCTTTAATACGCACATGGTGATGTGTTTCATATCTTTCTTTCAAACCTCTTAAAATCGAAATTGCGTCTTCTTTGGAAGGCTCATCAATGATTACTTTCTGGAACCTTCTTTCCAAGGCTTTATCTTTTTCGAAAAATTTTTGATACTCATTTAAAGTGGTTGCACCGATTGCCCTTAATTCTCCTCTTGCCAATGCTGGTTTTAAGATATTAGCAGCATCCATCGCGCCGTCTCCGCCACCTGCGCCAACTAAAGTATGAATCTCGTCTATGAATAAAATAATTTCACCATCACTACCAGTTACTTCTTTCACAACACCCTTCAAACGTTCTTCAAATTCACCTTTGTATTTCGCACCGGCAATTAATAAGCCCATATCTAAAGCATAAATGATTTTAGACTTTAAATTTTCTGGCACATCCCCATTCACAATGCGCATTGCCAATCCTTCTGCAATAGCTGTTTTACCCACTCCAGGCTCTCCAACTAAAATCGGATTGTTCTTACTTCTTCTTGTAAGAATATGTAAGGTTCTTCTTATCTCGTCGTCACGACCAATAACAGGATCTAATTTTCCTTTATTAGCCATGTCATTTAAATTTTTAGCATACTTAGATAATGCTTGAAACTGCGTTTCCTGTGTTGCAGATTTTACAGTTTCTCCCTGCCTTAATTCAGTGATAGCAGTCTTTAACCCTTTCTCTGTTAAACCTGCATCTTTTAAAATTTTTGCAACAACATCATTTACTTGTAAAATACCTACAATTAAATGTTCTACTGTGACAAAATCATCTCCAAAATCTTTTAAAGAAGCAGTTGCTTTTAACAAGACCGTATTCAGGTCCTTACTTAGTGCAGATGCTGGTTCGCCAGTATGCTGCTTTGGTAATTTTTCAAATAAGGCATCTAATTTTTGAACAACCCAGGCAGGCTGAACATTATTTTTTTTCAATAAAAATTCAGTAGGACTATCCTTGTCTCCAAGAATTGCCTTTAGCAAGTGTGCTGTTTCAATAAAAGCATGTTGGTTATTATAAGCCAACTGCTGTGCTGCTTGAATCGCTTCTTGCGCCTTGATTGTATATTGATTTAAATTCATAGTACTAGTTTTAGTATTTATTATATACCCACAAATAGAACGCCACCTAACTAATTCAGCAATTATGTCTTATTAAGTTTTAAAAAAGAGCAATAAAGTCAGTCCAGCGTCTAATTTTCTGCTAATTTTACATACAAGATCATTATATATGAAAACGGCACACAGAAGAAATCCACTGCTTCCGAAATATGAGCACAAGAGTGAGCCCTTAGCCCCCTCGTCTGTTTATATCAAAAGAATTTTAATCAACCTTGCTTGGGCTACGATAGTGCTATTTGTTTCTTTATGGATTGGCATTTTGGGTTATAAATATTTAGCACCCATGTCTTGGATAGACGCCTTACATAATGCATCCATGATTTTAAGTGGAATGGGACCAGTCGTTGTTATTGAAACAAATGTTGGAAAAATGTTTTCGTCTTTTTATGCTTTATTTAGTGGCGTAGTTTTTATCACCAATATTGGTATCCTGATTGCACCTGTAGCACATCGTTTTTTACATAAAATGAATCTTGAAGATTGAATCAGTTTGCAAATACAAAATTCATAAAATCCTTAGCGCAAAAACATGGGTTTGATTTTTGCGGGATTGCAGAAGCGAAAGAATTAACCGAAGATGCTTTTAGATTAGAGCAATGGCTTGCTAAAGGTTTCCATGGGGAAATGCAGTACATGGAAAAACATTTTGACCTTAGGATTAATCCAACAAAATTAGTACCTGGCGCAAAATCAGTGATTACATTTTTGAAGAACTATTATCCAGAACAAGGGCAAGAAGATGGGTTTCCTAAGATTGCAAAATATGCTTATGGACAAGATTACCATGATGTTATTAAAATAGCCTTGAATCAAATGCTAGACGAAATGCGTCAACAAATTGGCCCAATCGAAGGCAGGGGATTTGTAGATTCTGCACCCGTATTAGAAAGATCATGGGCATGGTTATCTGGCGCAGGATGGATTGGAAAAAATGGAAACTTGATCCAACCAAAAAATGGCTCTTTCTTTTTTATTGCTAGTTTAATTGTAGACATAGAACTACTATACGATCAACCCATTGCAAAAGATTATTGTGGCACTTGTACTAAATGCATTGATGCATGTCCTACCCAAGCCATCTTACCCAATAAAACAATTGAAGCAAATCACTGTATTAGTTACTATACCATTGAATTGAAAAAACAATCCATTGAAACGCCATCGGATAGAACCTATCAAGATTGGGCATTTGGCTGTGATATCTGCCAAGATGTTTGTCCTTGGAATCGATTTAGTCATCCACACCAAGAAACAAAATTTAAACCAATCGAAGGTTTGCTAAAAATGTCTTCGGAAAATTGGCTAAAAATGGAAGAGACGACATTCAGAGCAAGATTTAAACAATCTCCTTTACTGAGGTCGAAATTAAATGGGATAAAAAGAAATATCGAGTACTTGAAGGAGCATGGGGAAAATAAATAAATTTTACATCACCAGTGCTTAGTTCGATAAAATGCAAGCGGTCAAATGTTGTAATTCTTCTTCCATCTTTGCGCCCAAAACTTTCTCATTCAATAAAGTCTGAAATTTTTCCCATGGATACCAACGAACATGTTGTTCGAAAGACCAATGAATAACATAAGTCCCTTCTTTTAAAGGGAGCCATTCGATTTGAACTTTATAGGGCGCTTGTCCAGTTGCCACCCAGTTTAATTCAACTGTACTATCATTTGCAGAAAGCATTTCGATCTTCTGAGTCCCCACTTTGGCTATTCCTTGCTCTACAACAACAGATTGATCCTTCCAATCACTCATCCACCCCTTCCATGCGGATAAATCTTTGACACATTTTTGTATTTGTGCATTCGTTGCATTGACTTCGACAGCTCGAGAGGTAATCACAACTGAAGGAAACAGACTTGAGATAGCAGTAATCAATAAACTTATTATTAGCACACTAATTAGTGCAAATCGGATCAATTTCATATTACTCCCATTTAAAAATTTTATATGCTGCAGCATACACCACAACAGTCCAAATTAAGAGTATGCCAATTTCATTTCCAACAGACCATAAATTGGCTCCTTCAAAAGCAATATCACGCATCGCATTGTTAAAATGCGTCAAAGGTAAAATATTGCAAAAAGGTTGTAGCCATTTTGGAAAGGAATCAACCGAAAAAAAAGTACCTGCAAGTAAGAATTGAGGTAAAGTAATTAAGTTGGCAAATGGAGGAATCGTACTTTCATTCTTAGCCACCCCACTCACTATAAATCCAAAACCCATAAACAAAATCAAGGCTATAAAACTAAGTACCATAATATTTAAAAAAGTCACTAAGCCATGTACCAATGTAAATTGAAAAACAAAATGACCAATGCCAATAATGACAATTGCGGTCATCAACTGAAAAATAACCCTGCTTAATGCTTCTCCCAAGATAATATATAAACGACGAATAGGTGTCGCGTAGAATCTTTTTAAAACAAGTTGCTGTCTTAAGTTGAAAAATAAAAACGCTACTCCGAAAACACCAGAACTTAATAATGAAAACCCAAGTTGACCAGGTAATATAAAATCGATCGTGCGATAGGTTCTACCTGGGACTTCAATCACTTCGTTTTTTACGACTGCGATGGTAGGTGCGTCCTTAAATTGCGCAGCGTTAATGTTTGCAATCACCGCATTCAAAATAGATTTGATTAACTGTATATTTTGTGGATTCGCTGCCGCTGAACTGGTTAATTGAATTTGGTAAGGCTGATTGGGATGCTGTGTTGGCTGAATGTCGATTAAGGCTGTGATTTTACCCTTTGCTAAATCTGCATTCACAACTGAACTATCTCCAGTCACAAATTTTAAACCAGCTAATGATTTGATTTTTGCATACACAATATTAGTGGTATCAGAATTGGATGCTAAAGCTACTTTTACATTTACATTCCCGCCGCTACTTAAAAATCCAAATACTAAAATAAAAATTAGCGGAAAAGCTATACTAAATATAACTGCAGATGGACTTCGCAAAATAGAACGCAGGCTTGCCCTTGTAATGGCAAACATGGCTTTGATTTGACTATATGAACGCATTGAATTAAGGCTGTTTAACGACAAAGATAGGTAATCGAGTTTGAGGCGCTCCAACCATCTTTTGTACAGATTTCATATGGTTTAAAATTTGCCATTGATTTGCACCTATTTCCGACTCAATTGATTTTACTTTAACATAATCCTGGTAATCTTCTATAAAGTCTTCAAAGAAAGATTTAGGCTCAGGATATTGCTTAATTGAATACCCCTTTAATTTGGCTTTTTGTGCTGCAGATGCAATTGCATCGTTTAAAGTGCCAATTCTATCTACTAAGCCAACCCCAATTGCATCCGCACCTAACCAAACTCTTCCTTGTCCAATTGAGTCAATATATTCTATTGATTTTTTTCTTCCTTTAGCAACTCTTGACTTAAATGTGTGATAGATGCTATCTACTCCTGCTTGCAACATTTTTTGCTCCATTGAATTTAGCGGTCTTGTGGCTGATGGACCATCGGCATAAGTTGCCGTTTTTACACCATCAAATGTAACCCCTAATTTATTTTGCATAAAGCCAGAGATATTCGGTATCACAGTAAACACACCGATTGAACCAGTGATGGTATTGGCATCCGCATAAATTGAATCTGCCCCAGCTGCAATATAATAGCCTCCCGACGCAGCCACATCCCCCATGCTGACAATCACCGGAATTCTAGTTTTAATCAACTCTAATTCTCTCCAAATAATATCACTTGCAAGTGCACTTCCACCCGGCGAATTCACCCTTAATACCAGTGCATCAATAGATTCGTCTCCTCTGATTTTTTGTAATAAAAGTCTAAAATCATCACTCGCAATGGACTCTTTGATATTCTTTCCCATCACAATATCTCCATCTGCATAGACCACCGCTATCTTACCTGAACCCGAACCTCTGAGTGCGACAGATTTTGCATAATCTTTAATGGAAACAAATGGAATATCTTTTTCAGCAATTCCTTTTAACTTTTTCGCAACCAATTTTTTAAACTGATCATCATAATACAAACCATCCACTAAACCATTACTTAATGCATCCTGCGCAGATTGAATTTTCGCTTCATCTGCCAATGCTTTTAATTTTTCTGGTGCAATATTTCTTGCATTTGAAACGGTCGTAATAAAATCATTATACAATCCATTTAACCAAACACTGGTTTGCAATTTATTTGCGTCAGACATTTTGGTATATCTAAAGGGCTCAGTTGCGCTCTTAAACTTTCCTGCATAAAACACCTGCATCTCCACATCCAATTTATCCAGCATGCCTTTTAAGAATACCGTCTCCAATGAGAATCCGTTAAATTCTAAACCACCTTGAGGATGTGTGTAAATAGCAGTCGCAACATTACCCACCCAGTAGCCTTTTTGAGAAATAGTTTCGCCATAAGCTAGAATGAATTTGCTGCTTTTTTTAAAATCTACCAAGGCTTTTCTTATCTCTTCGGATGCAGCATATCCATTTGGATTTTGCTGACACTTGATATAAATACCTTTAATACTTGAATCCTTTTTTGCATGTTGTATCAAACCAATCAAATTAGACAAGCTAGGCAACTTACCTTTCCCTGGACTCATGATTTCTGTAAAAGGATCAGAAACTTCTTTTTCAGTGTAGGTTTCACCAAGATCAATCACCAACACAGCATTTGAAGGAACAGCAATAGTTTCTTCGGAAGATACACTTGCAGCAATACCAATTAACAGCATGACGCCTAAAAAGGAGAAAATAAATAAAGCGAGTAATGCAGCTAAAAAAGATTTAAAGAAACTTTTCATATAATTCGGATTGTAAAAGAAATTGAAATAATCAACCAAAAACAAAGGTTGGCGTGTAAAAATATGGATATTTGTGCTCATTTTCACCCTACTTCTATGAACCTAGTATACCTATTGATAGGCGGCAATATTGGCGACCGACTGGCCAATTTGGAAATTGCTAGAAATAGTATTGAGGCGAAATGTGGCCCTATTCAAAACCTGTCGGCCATTTACGAAACCGAAGCATGGGGATTAAAGGATCAAGCTGCATTTTATAATCAATCATTGGCAATAACTACGACACTGAGTCCAGCAGATTTACTAGAAACAATTTTAGAAATTGAGGTTTCAATGGGGCGAAAAAGGCTGATTCCTCTTGGACCAAGAAATATTGATATTGATATTATCTATTATAACCAAGAAATTATTAAAACTGATGGGTTAATTATTCCACATCCTAGATTGTCTGAACGGAACTTCGTTTTGGCACCTTTAGTGGAAATAGCAGCAGATTTTGAACATCCTGTGCTAAAAATGACCAATTTCCAGCTTTATCAAGCCTGTAAAGACGATTCCGTTGTGTATAAAAAAACGGAGGAATAAAGCATCCAAAACTTATCTTTGGCCGCAAGTATTAATCGAATTATGAAGCATCATTTTATAGCAATTGAGGGGAATATTGGTGCTGGGAAGACAACACTTTCACATTTACTCGCACAGCATTTTAACGCTAAATTAGTTTTGGAGGAATTTGCTGAGAATCCTTTTTTGACCAAATTTTACGAGAACCCTAAACAATACGCCTTCCCTTTAGAATTGTTTTTTTTAGCAGAAAGATTCAAGCAGCAGCAAGAAATGGTAAAGTCTAGCGACTTATTTCAAAACGTGACTGTATCAGACTATATTTTTACCAAATGTCTACTTTTTGCAAAAGTGAATTTACCAGAAGAGGAATTTAGGTTGTACCAAAAGATGTTCGACGTTTTTGTGCAGCAACTTACCCCACCAGACATCCTAATCTACCTTCACTCTCCAGTGAATAGATTGCAAGGGAATATTAAAAAAAGGAATCGCAAATTTGAGCAAAGCATTCCTGACGAATACTTGTTTAAACTACAAGAGACTTATACAAGTTATATCAAACAGCATAATATAAAAACGATTTTTGTGGATGCAAGTAATGCTGATTTTTTGTACAATGAAAAGCATTTTCAAGTCATAATCGACGCACTAGATAAAGACCTAGAAGAAGGTCAACATTATTTTACCCTACCTTAATTTAACACCCATTGCTCATGGAAAATAATTCGGCACAATCGACTAAAGACCCATTTGCAGCCTTAAGGATTCGCGAGTTTAGGAATTTAATGATTGGGCGTTTTTTATTTATTATGGGACTTAGGATGATGGGAACTTTAGTTGGTTGGTGGATATACGAATTAACAAACGAACCCTTTGCTATTGGACTCATTGGATTAGCTGAAGTGATCCCAGCCGTATCTCTTGCTTTATATGCTGGACACGTAATTGACAAGAGCGAAAAAAGAAAAATTATTTTACGTGGCGTAGGACTCTATTTTGCTTGTGCAATTAGTTTGCTTCTTTTATCCTCTTCATTTGGTAAAGCACAGTTTGGGAATTTACAAATAGCTTTAGGTATTTATTTTGTTATTTTTTGCACAGGAATTATTCGTTCATTCACTGGTCCAGGTTTTGGCACATTAGTTGGTGAAATTGTACCAAAGAATTTATTACAAAATGCAACTACTTGGAGTCAAGGCATGTGGTTAAGCGCTTCGGTGGTTGGTCATGCAAGCATAGGATTCATGATTGCAGGTTTCGGAATACATCAATCTCTAATACTAGTTGCGGCATTAGTTGCAATTGGTTATTTCTTCATACAAAAAATAACTGCAAAGCCACCTCACCCAACAGTGGTGGAGCAAAAACCATTAGAGAGTGTTAAAGAAGGTTTGCGTTTTGTATTCAATACAAAAGAATTATTAGGCGCCTTGTCTTTAGATCTATTTGCCGTGCTATTTGGTGGCGCAGTAGCGATGGTGCCAGTATTCGCTAGAGATATTTTAAAAGTAGGTCCTATTGGTTTTGGATGGCTGAATGCAGCCACTGATATTGGCGCTATCTTAATCATTGTACTCATTACTTTATTCCCAGTTGAAAAGAAACAAGGAAAAAAATTATTACTAGCAGTTGGTGGATTTGGTGTTTGTATTATCGTATTCGCGCTTTCTAAAATATTTTGGATATCATTTGCGGCCTTATTAATGAGCGGCATATTAGATGGGTTTAGCATGATTGTTCGTGGCACGATTGTACAACTTAAAACACCGAGTCATATGCGTGGCAGGGTAATGTCGGTGAACTCCATGTTCATCAATAGTAGCAACGAATTGGGGCAATTTGAAAGTGGCATAGCCGCAAAAGCAATGGGTGTAATTCCTTCTGTCGTATTTGGTGGAACAATGACCATACTAGTTGTTTTCACAACTTGGTTCAAAGCTCCAAAATTAAAAGAGTTGGAATATTAGCGAGATTAAGCAAGCACTATTTAGCCAATAACCCATTCATTACATCATGCACTGCAGGGCAGAATTCTGCATTTTTCATCGTGATGGCTATACGCTTGAAAAAAACATCCTCATCTGTATAGGGAAATCTTTGGCAATCTGTTGGACGATGGTCATAAACACTACATGCATTATCAGCCCCTAAGAATGGACAAGGTCTTGTTTTAGAAACATAATCTCCTTCCTCATCCATACTTAAATACTTATCGATAAATGCGGTCTCCTTCATTCCAACATATTTACTGATCCTTTTAATGTCGGGCATCTTAAAACGTGGCGAATAATTCTTGCAACATCTAGCACAATCTAAACAGTCAATTTTTTCAAATGCAGCCTCATGTAAATCGGGCAATTGCTTTAAAATAACCTTCTTGTCCACTCTTTTTAAAAAATTCTGGAATTTCTTAAGCTGCTCTGGCGCAGGGGTATCGTATAAGTGTTCAGTGTTGGCTTGCATAATAGGTTGTAAAAGTAAACTATTTGCAGCTCATCCACAAGCTTTCCCCATTCATGCATCAAAGGGCAGACTCCACCTGAATTCAGGCTTTAAAAAGCTTATATTTGTGGCAATTTTTAACCTTTTCAATTCAGTCGAAAATGAATCAAAGTGGCGCAGAATTTATCCAAAGACATATTGGCCCAAATCCAGTAGATAGTGCAAAAATGTTAGCTGCAGTTGGCGTAGATAATTTGGCAGCATTAATTGACAAAACTGTACCCGCTAATATTCGTTTAAAAAAGCCAATGGATATCCCAGAAGGATTGTCTGAGTTTGAAATGTTACAAACATTAAAAGCAATTGGTGAAAAAAACATCGTAGCAAAAAATTTTATTGGCCAAGGATACTATGGCACCATCACACCTTCTGTGATTTTAAGAAATATTTTTGAAAATCCAGGTTGGTATACACAGTACACGCCTTATCAAGCTGAAATTGCACAAGGCCGTTTAGAAAGTTTATTGAATTTTCAAACGATGATTACAGACTTGACTGGAATGGATATTGCCAATGCATCTTTATTAGACGAAGCAACTGCAGCTGCAGAAGCGATGGCAATGATCTTTAACCACGTGAACAAATCAGAAGTAGCTAGTCAAACAAAATTATTTGTAGACGAAGCGATTTTTGCTCAAACAAAATCTGTCTTACATACAAGAGCAACGCCAATTGGTATTGAACTTGTTTCTGGGGATTTTAAAACAGCTTCATTAGACAATCAATTCTTTGGTGCCATCTTACAATATCCAAATGCAAACGGCGCCATCGAAGATTATAGCAGCTTTATTGATCAAGTGCACCAATTAGGTGGCATGGTCATCTTAGTAGCTGATTTACTTTCATTAACAGTATTAAAAAGCCCTGGTGAATTAAATGCAGACGTAGCAGTTGGTAACACGCAAAGATTTGGCGTACCAATGGGCTTCGGCGGACCACATGCTGCTTATTTTGCAACGAAAGATGCTTTCAAAAGAGGCATGCCTGGAAGATTGATTGGCGTAAGTATCGATGCACAAGGTAATCGTGCACTAAGAATGGCATTGCAAACAAGAGAGCAACATATTAAGCGTGAAAAAGCGACTTCAAATATTTGCACTGCACAAGCATTACTTGCTAATATGGCGGTGATGTATGCGGTATACCACGGACCAAATGGCTTAAAAGCAATCGCTTCTAGAGTGCATAGTCATGCGCAAGGTTTGGCGCAACAACTAGAAAGCTTAGGCATCCAACAAGTCAATTCATTCTATTTTGACACATTGCATTTGAAAGGATTTGATGCAAGTAAGCTAAAGGAAATTGCTTCAACTAAACATATTAATTTCAATTACTTTAACAATGGTACAGTTTCTATAAGCATCGATGAAACAACATCCGCACATGATGTTCAAGCAATTGTAGCTGTTTTTGAAACTTTGACTGGCAAAAAAGCAAACGCTTTGAATGCAAGTATTAAAAATGTTGCCATCCCTAGTCAACTTGTTAGAACAAGCCCTTATTTAACACACCCTGTATTCAATACACATCATAGTGAGACACAAATGATGCGCTATATCAAGCAATTAGAGAATAAAGATCTTTCTTTAAATACAAGCATGATTAGTTTAGGTAGTTGTACGATGAAATTGAATGCTGCGACCGAAATGATTCCAGTTAGTTGGCCTTGTTTTGGTGGCTTACATCCATTTGCTCCAGCGAATCAAACCATCGGATACCAGGAAATTGCAAAAGAATTAAGCGCTTATTTATGTCAAACTACAGGCTTTACTGCATGTAGCTTACAGCCAAATAGTGGTGCACAAGGTGAGTACGCAGGATTGTTAACAATTCGTTCTTACCACGCTGCAAGAAACGAAAATCATAGAAATATTGTTTTAATTCCAATCAGTGCACACGGTACTAACCCAGCGAGTGCTGTGATGGCTGGTTTTAAAGTTGTGGTAGTTGCTTGTGACGCTGCAGGAAATATTGATTTTGAAGACTTAAAAGCAAAAGCAATTCAACATAAAGATAACTTAGGTGCTTTAATGGTGACTTACCCATCTACACATGGTGTATTTGAAGAAACTATTATTGACATTTGCAATACCATTCATGAATATGGTGGCATGGTGTATATGGATGGTGCAAATATGAATGCTCAGGTTGGCTTAACTAGCCCAGGTAATATTGGTGCAGATGTATGTCACTTAAATTTACACAAAACATTTGCTATCCCTCATGGTGGTGGCGGACCTGGTGTTGGACCAATTTGCGTAAACGATAAACTAGCACCCTATTTACCAGGACATATTTACAATGGAGACGAAAGCAATGCTGTAAGTGGTGCCCCATTAGGTTCTGCAAGTATATTATTAATCAGTTACGCATACATTAAAATGTTAGGTGCAAAAGGATTAGAACAAGCCACTAGCTATGCAATCTTGAATGCGAACTACATGAAATCAAGATTGGATAAAGTGTATCCAATTTTATATACTGGCAAGAACGGTACTTGTGCGCATGAATTTATCATTGACTTGAGACCTTTCAAAGCTACTGCAGGCATTGAAGCAGAAGATGTAGCGAAACGTTTGATTGATTATGGATTCCACGCACCAACAATGAGCTTCCCTGTACCAGGCACCATTATGATTGAGCCAACTGAAAGTGAAGATATGGCGGAACTAGATCGTTTCTGTGATGCATTATTGGCTATACATGCAGAAATTAAAGCAATTGAAGATGGACGTTCAGACAAATTGGACAACCCATTAAAAAATGCACCACATACACAGCATGTAATTTGCGCAAATGAATGGAATCATGCTTATTCTAGACAAGAAGCTGCATTCCCATTACCATATGTAGCTTTAAATAAATTCTGGCCTACTGTAGCTCGTGTGAATAACACGCATGGAGATAGAAACTTGGTTTGCACTTGTGAGCCAGTTGCTTCCTATGCATAAACATAAATAGTTTAATAAAAAAAGGCACTCAATTGAGTGCCTTTTTTTATAGCCAAATATTCCCATTTTGATGTGACCATTTAAGCATCCATTCTTGTGACCACACTTGTACTACTCAAAATTGGAGGATTGCCATTCAACATGAATTCATATAGGCCAATGATTTTCTCTTTATCTCTTAGTGCTATCTGTAATTTATCAAAATCGTTTTCCAAAAGCTTCATCTTTTTATTTTCAGTTGTATACCTACTAGAAATATCTTCCACCACATTTGATTGACTAACATGTGTGGGGCGACTTTCTTTCATGATCATTTGCCCATCTCCTATGAGTATCCATAAAATATCTAAGTCTGGGTAAGCAAAATGAATTTTAATTAAAATGTCTGAGCCTACCGAACCAAGATGTCTTAATTGTTTTGAAAAATACCCATTTGAAAGCTTGATTTTTTTCTCAAAAGCATGGGGTGAGATTTTTCTAAACTGAAGGTAGAGGGAGATTCTTTCAATAGGTTTCATGATAATACTATTTAGAGGTAAAATTGATATAGCATTTTTATCTATATCGTTCTACAACTAAATTACCTATCTCAATAAATCTATATGCAAGACAAAGGCCTCATTTCAAAGGAAGCTAGGCCTCATTTATTTTATTCTATATCTATTGTTTTTCACTTAGCTCTAACCACCTGAGTTCTGCAGCTTCTAATTCAGATGTGACTGCTGCTAGTTTAGCACTTAATGCCGTTATTTCATTGTAGTCTCCTGTACAATTATTCAAATCATTTGTTAATGACTCTTTTTGAGTTTCAAGTAAAGGCATTGATTTATTAAGTTGATCTAACTCTAACTTCTCTTTATAAGACATTTTTTCTGCAGGCTTCTTTGATGTACTGGCAGAACTAGCATCACTTACAATAGTTGAATTGGTCGAATTATTATTTGGAGTCGACTTAGGCTCGTGTTCCACTTGCGTGGTAATATCTGAACTTAAGGAAGCATAACTCTGTTTGCTTTTTTCTAAAATTCTAAACTGAGTATAATTACCAGGGTAATCACGTATCACTCCATTCCCTTCAAATATAAATAAGTGATCTACTAATTTGTCCATGAAATATCGATCATGCGATACCAACAAAACGCAACCTGTAAAATCCATCAAGAACTGCTCTAATACTGCAAGCGTAGGCAAGTCCAAGTCATTGGTAGGCTCATCTAAGATTAAAAAATTGGGATTCTTGAATAAAATAGTGAGTAATTGTAACCTCTTTTTTTCGCCTCCACTTAATGCACTCAAGTAGGTGTACTGCTTGTCTGGTGTAAATAAGAATAATTCTAAAAATTGTGCCGCACTTAATGTGCCACCACTTGCTAGGGGAAATTGTTCTGCAAATGTTTTTAGGTATTCAATCACCCTCATATCCTTTTTATAGGTCAAACCCTCTTGAGAGAAGTGCCCAAATACAATGGTTTCCCCAACGTTGATCTTACCGCTATCTGGCTCAGTGATACCTTGTAATATTTGTAAAAAAGTAGACTTACCTACTCCATTTTTGCCAACAATCCCAATACGCTCACCTTTGCTAAAAGTATAATCAAAGCCCTTTAGCACAACTAAATCTCCGTATGATTTGTACACTTTCTTAGCTTCAATAATTTTCCCGCCTAAGCGTGTCATCTTCATATCCAATTGTAGGCTTGTATCTTCAATCTTTTGCTTTGCCTTTGCTTGTACCTCATAAAAATTATCTTGACGACTTTTACTTTTTGTCGTTCTAGCTTTTGGCTGCTTGCGCATCCATTCAAGTTCTTTTCTAAAAGTATTTTTGGCTTTGTCGATACTCGCTAATTCAGATTCAATCCTTGCCGCTTTCTTTTCTAAATAATTTTCATAATCCCCTTTATAACTATATAACTTCTCTCTTTCTAATTCCCATATCTCATCTGTCACAGCTTCTAAGAAATATCGGTCATGCGAAACCAATAATAAGGTCACTTTTTCTTGTTCTAAATAATTCTCCAACCACTCAATCATATTCAAATCCAAATGATTCGTTGGCTCATCCATTAATAACAAAACATGCTTTGGCTCAAATCCAATTTGAATTAATGTTTTTGCCAATGATACACGCTTACGTTGCCCTCCACTTAATTTAGAAACTGGTTGTTCTAAATGATGAATATTCAACTGCGTTAATATCGTTTTTACTTTTGATTCAAAATCCCATGCATTATTTTCCTCCATCTCCATGATGGCATCGGTAATTAAATTCTCGTCCTCTGTCTCCATGGCCATTTCATAATTACTAATGGCTTTCATAATTGGATGGTCCTGATTGAACAAGTTTTGAGTCACTGAGGCTGTTTCTATAAACTGAGGGTCTTGTTCAAATAAAACCAATTGAACATCTTTATGCACTTTTGCGGTTCCTGCATCAGGCACTTCTTTGCCTGATAAAATTCTTAAAAGGGTACTCTTCCCTACCCCATTTCTTGCGACTAAGGCAATTCTATCCCCCTCATTAATATTAAAGCTAATGCCCTTAAATAAAGGCGTAATGCCATAACTTTTTGTCAAATTTTCTACAGATACATAATGCATGGCGCAAAGATACAAGCCCTAAATTAAAATAGGGGAAAAAGCAACGAAGATTGTACTTTTGTATACGTTAATATCCAATTAGATGAAAAACTTTGAAGTGCCTAATGGCTATAGAAGCTCCTTAATCACTGCGATTAAACAAAAACGCAAAGCCGAGGATAAGCTTAAAAAAGATTTTACCCCAACCGAACTTGATTTTGGTAAGGTAAAAGTGTATTTGGCTAGGCATTTTGGCTTTTGTTATGGAGTAGAAAACGCAATTGATATTGCCTACAGAACTATAGAAGAAAATAAAGGCAAGAGGATATTTTTATTGAGTGAGATGATCCATAATCCACAAGTAAACGCGGACTTAACAAACAGGGGTGTTCAATTCTTGCAAGATACCTTAGGAAAGGAATTGATCTCTTTAAATGAATTAACAAAAGACGACATAGTCATCATACCAGCTTTTGGTACCACATTAGAATTGGAAGAAAAATTAAAAGCAAAAGGAATTGCTATTGAACAATACGATACTACCTGCCCTTTTGTTGAAAAAGTATGGAACAGAAGTGAACAAATCGCTCAAAAAGGATATTCAATCATCATTCACGGGAAGCCTAAACACGAGGAAACAAGAGCTACCTTTTCTCATACTTCGGCACATACACCCACATTAATTGTGAATGATATTGAAGAAACTAAGGTGTTAGCAAGAATCATTAGTGGCGAACTACCTATTGATTACTTTTATGATTTTTTTGTGAATCGTTTTTCTGCTAACTTTAACCCTCATATTCATTTAAATAAAATTGGCGTAGTCAATCAAACAACACAATTAGCAACCGATACACAGGCGATTTCAGATTATCTTAAACAAGTGATCTTGAAAAAATTTGGTGCCGAAAATTTAGCCGATCATTTTGCAGACACTAGGGATACATTATGTTATGCTACCAATGATAACCAATCTGCTGTTATAGGATTACTTCAAACAGAGGCGGATCTTGCGATTGTCATGGGTGGAAAAAATAGTAGCAATAGCTCACATTTAGTAGAATTATGTGAACAGAAATTACCTACCTATTTTATTGATGATTCAAGAAAAATTATTGACGCAAATCAGATAGAAAAAACAAACTGGAAAAATAAACAAACTGAAATTGTTTCAAATTTCTTACCGGACAAAACGCCTATTCGTATTCTTATGACAAGTGGCGCTAGTTGTCCTGATGCAGTTGTAGAATCAGTTATCAAAAAAATTGTTGGCTTTTACGGCTTAGAAGGAAACTTCGAAGAAGTTGCTAAAAGCTGGATTGACTAAGGAAAAAGTTAAGGAAAGCGGGATTGACGAAGGAACAAAAAATTAGAATAAGAAATACGATCTAGCCCTTACATTGGTTTTAGTTTGACTTCATTCTCTCCTTAGCCCATTGCATCGCTAATTCAAATTGTTGCGCTCTATCCAAATTAGTATTATCTAAAACCAGGGCGTCTTCTGCCTGCCTTAGTGGACTATGTTCTCTTGTACTATCCATTAAATCCCTTTGTTGCAAATTAGCCGAAACCTCATCCTTGCTGATTGCAGGATTGGTTTGCAATAATTCTTGGTAACGTCGCTCTAATCTAATTGCAGGGTCAGCAGTAACAAATAATTTCAATTCTGCATTTGGGAATACTACTGTCCCAATATCTCTTCCATCCATTACAATACCTTTATCTACTCCCATCGCTTGTTGTTGAGCAACTGCAAAATCACGAACAGCTGGAATAGAAGCCACTTCACTCACTTTTTGACTTACACGCATTTCACGAATCTCTTGCTCTACATTTTCTCCATTCAAGTACATGTCGCTTTTTTGACTTACAGCATTGTATTTAAACCTTAATTCGATTTCATCAAGTGCAACTGAAATCAAATTATTATCTGTAAAGGAAATATTATTTCTTAAAAAGTATAATGCAATTGCTCTATACATTGCCCCTGTATCAACGAATACATATTCCAATGCCTTTGCCATCGCCTTCGCTAAAGTGCTCTTTCCGCAAGATGAAAAGCCATCAATGGCGATGATAATTTTCTTTTCCATTATGGTGCAACTGTGATTAATTCTGTTTTTGGAAGATTCGCATTTCTAATAGCGATCTGTCTAACTGCATTACCAACAAAAGACCTGAATGCGTCTTTTGAAATAAGATCTTCACCTGCCATTGCTGGCACGCCTTCATCTCCGCCTTCTCTTATTGTTTGCACTAATGGAATTTGACCCAAGAAAGACAAGTCGTATTCTGATGCCAATCTTAGACCTCCTTCTTTTCCAAATAAATAATATTTATTTTCAGGCAATTCCGCTGGTGTGAAATAAGCCATATTTTCTACCAATCCAATAATTGGCACATTCACATTTGCTTGACCAAACATCGCAATTGCTTTTTTAGCATCTGCTAATGCAACCTGTTGTGGTGTTGTAACAATCACCACTCCTGTTACAGGCACTGTTTGCATAATTGTCAAATGAATATCCCCAGTACCTGGTGGCATATCAATTACTAAATAATCTAATTCTCCCCAATCCACGTCGGTAATAAATTGTCTAATTGCACTACTTGCCATTGGACCTCTCCATACCACCGCGTCTTTTTCATCCACCAACAGTCCAATACTCATTAATTTTATACCGTATTTATCAATAGGAATGATCACACCTTTTCCTGCATCGTCTTTCATTAAAGGTCTTTGACCTCTTACGCCAAACATAATTGGAACACTTGGCCCATATATATCTGCATCCATCAAACCCACTTTCGCACCACCTTCTGCTAGGGCAAGTGCAAGGTTCGCTGAAACTGTACTCTTTCCAACACCCCCTTTACCACTTACTACCGCAATGATGTTTTTAACTTTAGACAAAACTGCCTTTTCATCTTTTCTTAAAGAAGTTGTATTAGAAGTAAAATTTACTTGAACCTGTGCCTTTGGATTTACCAATAATTTGATGGCATTCTCAGAAGCATTTTTCATTAAATCCTTCATTGGACAAGCAGGTGTTGTTAAAACAATTGTAAAACTAACCGCATCTCCGTCCACCTTTAAATCTTGAATCATATTCAATGTTACAAGGTCTTTACCCAAGTCTGGCTCCTGCACATTACTCAATGCTTTTAGTATTTCCTCCGTTGTCATTATGAAAGTTTTTGTTAAAATAAATAATCCTTGCAAAGTTAACGCTCATAGCGCTTATTTTGCCCTTTTAAAAGGCTTAAAATAGGGCTTAATCAAAAAAAACTACTCATTTCGTAACAAAAAAATCGCTCGATTTATAAACATTGAGGCTTAAATTTGCAGCTACATGAAAAAGAAACTGATCCTGCAAATATTGATCTTAATTGCCCTGCTTCCAGCCAAGTTAAAGGCACAGACAGTAGACCTTTATAGAGACTCTGTTGTTCAACTTTACGGAGTTGTCATGACTGCCGATAGTTTAAAGGCCATCCCATTAGCAAGTATCGTAGTGAATAAAAAAGGAAGAGGCACAATCACAAATAATGATGGGGTGTTTTCAATCGCAGTAAACAAAGGAGAAACAATCACTTTTAGTTCTGTTGGATTTAAAAACAGAAGCATCACGATTCCTCAAAATTTAGCTGGCAATCAATATAGCGTGATTCAGCTAATGGTAAATGATACCAATTTTTTACCCGCAACAATTTTAAAGCCTAGGCCAACAAGGGCTCAATTTGAACGCGACTTTGTAAATTCCAAAGTGGACGATGACTTATTTGAAACAGCAAGGAAAAATATAAGTCCGGCACAAAAAAGAATTATCCTTTCTAGTTTACCAAGAGATGGCAAGGAAGCAGTTGGAGCTTCTTTACAACAACAAGCTTCAAGGTATTATTACTCTGGCCAATTGCCACCTATGAATATTTTAAACCCAAGTGCTTGGAGAAGTTTTATTAATTCATGGAAACGAGGTGATTATAAATCAAAAAACAAATAGATGAAGAAGATAGCAGTGATTGGAGCAGGTACAATGGGAAACGGTATTGCACATGTATTTGCACAAAATGGTTTTGATGTAAACTTGATTGATATGCAACAAGCTGCGTTGGACAAAGCCATGCAAACAATTGCAAAAAATCTTGACAGACAAATAGCAAAAGCTGTTATTAGCGCGGACGATAAACAAAAGACTTTAGAACAAATCACTTGCTTAACAAGCCTAATAGAGGGCGTTCAAGATTGTGATTTAGTGATCGAAGCAGCTACTGAAAATAGCAAAATTAAATTGGCTATTTTTTCAGAGATTGATCAAGCAACAGCTGCACATTGTATATTAGCAAGTAACACTTCATCTATATCCATCACACAATTAGCTAATGCTACTAAAAAGCCAGGCAATGTAATTGGAATGCATTTTATGAACCCCGTTCCAGTGATGAAACTTGTTGAGATTATTAATGGCCAAGCAACTGATCCTGCAATTACCGAAAAAATTGTTGCATTGACTTCGCAAATTGGCAAAATACCTTGCGTTGTAAAAGACGCACCGGGCTTTATTGCGAACCGAATTTTAATGCCAATGATCAATGAAGCAGTATTGGCTTTTGAAGAAGGGATAAGCGATGCTGCAACAATTGATCAAATTATGAAATTAGGTATGGCACACCCAATGGGGCCATTGCAATTAGCCGACTATATTGGATTGGATGTGTGCAAGAATATCTTAGAGATCATGGAAGATGGATTCCAAAACAGCAAATACAAACCGGCTGCCTTATTAACTAAGATGGTATCTGAAGGAAAATTGGGTGTAAAAACCGGAGTTGGATTTTACGAATACAATAAGTAATAAGTTTTAATCTTACTTCAAGTTGGTCTTGATAATTACATCACGTAATTCTCCTAACTTCTCAAGCACTTCCTCTAATCTATTTTTTGGGATACCAATATTTAATTGGACAAACAACTGTGCCGTCTGCTCTACAACTGAGCAATTGTAATGCTTTACAACCATCATTACTTCATTCATCTGTTGGTAATCAAAATTCAATTCGTACGGAATCTCAATTGGCTTTTTAATGATGGGTGAAAGCTGCAAGGCCAAAGCAGTTGCTGTTTTATAGGCGTTGATCAAACCTGGCACACCTAATAAAGTACCGCCAAAATAACGTACTACCACCACCATCACATTCGTTAATTCCTTGCTGTCTATTTGACCTAAGATTGGCCTTCCAGCAGAACCTGATGGCTCGCCGTCGTCACTCACTCTAAACGTGGCCCCGTCTATACCAATACGATAAGCCAAACAATGATGTACCGCCTTTACATGCTCTTTTTTTAATTGTGCTAAAATCTTTTTGCAAGAATCAATGTCCTTTACAGGATATGCGAAAGCAAAGAATTTACTACCCCTATCCTTAAACTCAGCCATGGATGGCTGCTCGATCGTATAATAGTAAAATGGATCCATGAAAAATAAAAGGGCTAATTTTTGGCAAAGCTAGTTCATAATGATGAATCATTTGTAACATTGCATTATGAGTTTAAACGACATCAAGCAAACATTGAAAAAACAGTTGGCAGATCAATACGAATCCATTGAACTCAACCCTATACTCTCTATATTAACAGAACATATCACCGGCTGGGACCAGTTACAACAGGCATTGAATAAAGAGACAGCACTGAACGAAATGCAAATATTGGCATTTGAGAAAGCAGCAGCTGAACTTAAAGCTGGTAAGCCAATACAATATGTAATCGGAAAAGCTTGGTTTATGGGCGAAGCTTATTCTGTCAATGAACATGTTTTAATACCAAGACCAGAAACTGAAGAATTGGTAGATTGGATACTTGAATATGCCGAGATTAAAGGAACTTCTTTACGCATTTTAGATATAGGCACTGGTTCTGGATGTATTGCCATAGCGCTTAAAAAAGCACTTCCTAATTCAAACGTCAGTGCAATAGATATTAGCACTAATGCTTTAAATGTAGCTGCAGAGAATGCAAGTATATTAAATGCAGCAATTGAATTTGTGCCTTTGGATATTTTGAATACTGCTTTTCTTCCTGACCAATACGATGTGATTGTAAGCAACCCTCCCTATATCCCAATGCATGAAATGGGAAATATGGAAATGCAAGTTGCCGCGCAAGAACCCAATATCGCTTTATTTGTACCAGACGAAGATCCTTTAGTGTTTTACAAAGCAATTGCAAGACTTGCAAAATTGCATTTAAAACCAAACGGGCAATTATTTTTTGAAATTCATTTCGACCAAGGGGAAGCAATGGTAAACCTATTAGAGGAAATGCATTTCCACGCAGAACTAAGAGAAGACCTTTTTGGAAAAGACAGAATGATTCGAGCTAGTTTGAAACCAAGATAGTTTCGAATTTAATGCGCAGGATCTACAGCTACAACAGGTGTTGCACCCAATTGCTTAATGATCTGCATTACTTGAATAGTCACTCCTAAATTAGCAACACTATCTCCGTTGATCACTACCGAAGGCTTTTCTGTTTCTTTGGCTAAGAAAATTTGTAGTTGGCTTGATAAAGAATCTAAGCTCACTGGTGAAGACCCAATGAACAAATGTTGTTCTTTATCGATCGTTACTACCACAGTTTGTTTTGCCTTCGTGTCACTTGATGCTTTTGGATTAGAAACTTTAATCACATTTGGATTCGCCAAAGTTGACACGATTAAAAAGAATAGTAATAATATAAACAAGATATCATTCAATGCCCCAGTATGAGGTTCAGGATGATTTCTAAAACGATTTCTAAGATTCATGGCAGAGGATTAAGCTTGAGTTGGTTCTTGTAAAATATCTAAAAAATCAGCACTAGCTCTTTCCATTTTATTCGCAGTCTTATCAATTTGAGTCGTCAAAAAGTGATGTCCAACATAAGCAATCAATCCAATGATTAAACCAGTTGCAGAAGTAATCATTTTAGTATAGATACCGCCGGCAATCGTATTCAATGTATATTCTCCCGTAGATGCAATACCATAAAACAATTGCACCATTCCAATAATTGTACCTAAGAAACCAAACATTGGTGCGATTCCAGAAACTAATGATAAAATATTTAGATTACGCTCCATAGAATACATTTCTAACTTGCCCACGTTTTCCATACTTTTTTCAATTGCATCGATAGGTTTGCCAATACGCATAATGCCTTTTTCAATCATGTTTGCAACAGGGTTCTGTGTATTTTTAGCCAATGCTTTAGCTGCCGCGATATTACCTGACAAGATATGATCCTTAATCATTTTCATAAACTGAGGATCGGATTGACCTGCTTTCTTGATAGCCAAAAATCTTTCTATAAAAACAAAAATAGCAATCACTAGTAATACATATAAAGGGTACATAATCCATCCCCCTTTTTCTAACAAACTAAATAATGAAATTTTAGCATCCGATACTTGTAACAAAAACATACAATTTAAATTTATGATTTAAAGTTAATTTATTTCTACCATATAGGCTAATACTTGAATAGCTTGTTGCATATCTGAAACGCCTATCCATTCTTGCTTACTATGAATTGCCTGCATACCCGTAAATATATTAGCTGTTGGCAAACCCATGAAACTCATTCTACTACCATCTGTACCACCTCGTATTGGCTCAATTATTGGTTCTATACCCGCTCTTTTATATGCCGAAAGCGCAAGCTCAACCATTTGTGGATATTGATCTATGACCTCTCGCATATTGCGGTACTGTTGTTTTACTTGAATACTTACTGCAGAACGATTGTAATTGGGATTCTGTTGCAACACAGTCTCTGCGATTTGTAAGATTCTTTGTTCGTATCTTTCTAGATTAGGTGTTTCAAAATCACGGATCAAAAACTCAATTTTAATCTGCTCAGCTCCACCCTCAATATGGGTGGGGTGCACAAATCCCTCCTTTCCTTCGGTATGCTCTGGGCACCATTCGGCTTTGGGTAAAGCAGCAATAATATCAGCTGCAATTTTTATCGCATTCTGCATCACTCCTTTTGCCGATCCTGGATGCGCCATCACGCCGTCAATTGTCAATATCAATTGATCGGCACTAAAACTCTCCATTTCAAAACAACCCAATGCACCACCATCTAATGTATATCCAAAATCTGCATTCAATTTTTTGAAATCTATAAAGTCTGCCCCTCTGCCTACTTCTTCATCTGGCGTAAATAATAATTTAATTGGGCCATGTTTTATTGCTGGATGTGACATTAGATAAGCAGCAAAGCTGACCAATATTGCTACTCCAGCTTTATCATCCGACCCTAATAATGTTTTACCACTTGCGGTAATAACATCTTTGCCTATAAAGTTTTTTAGGTAAGGATATTTTTCAATAGTAATAATTTGGCTAGTATCGTCTGGTAAAACGATTGGCGCACCAGTATATTTTTTATGCAAGATTGGCTTAACATCCTTCCCGCTGCAATCAGGCGCTGTGTCTACATGCGCGCAAAAGCATATCACGGGCAATTTTGATTTCTCCGTTACAAGCGCTTGATTTGAGCTTTCACCGATTGTGCTAGGAATTGTCGCCATCACATATCCATTGGCATCCATTTCTGCATCCTTTAGTCCTATCTCTTTTAATTCACTTAATAAAAGTTGGGCTAAATTCTTTTGCTTCTCAGTTGAGGGAAAGCTTGTACTATTTGGATCACTCTGCGTGTCAATTTTTACATAGCGCATGAACCTTTCTGCCACTCCAAATTCGTTCCATTCCATAGTTATGATTTTGCTGCGTGAAGGTATAAAAAAAGGCATCCCGAATCAACGGAATGCCCTTTTTAAAAAATCTTTAACCTATCGCTTATGGCATAATGATTGTAGACTTTGGAGTGATTCCTACTAAATCAAGATCAAAAGTTAGATCTTGTCCAGCAAGACTGTGGTTTGCATCTAATACCACCACTTCTTCTTTTACTTCGACAACTACTACTTGGAATTGTTGACCTTGACCGTTATTCATTGTTAAAGCCATTCCAATCTCAGGATTTAAGTCTGGAGGGAACTGCGTTTTTGGGAATTCAACAATCATCTCAGGTTGTTTAGGACCATATGCTTCCATAAATGGAATATGAATTGTTTTCTTTTCTCCAATTGTCATTCCTAAAACACCGTTATCAAAACCAGGAATTACCATACCAGACCCAACTTCGAACTCTAGCGGGGCTCTTCCTTCAGAAGAGTCAAATGTTTCACCAGACGTTAATTTACCGTGGTAATGCACTTGAATGGTATCCCCATTTTTTACTTGTTGCATATTGAATTTTTTAAATAAAGCACTTAGGGTGCAAAGGGCAAAAGTACTAAATTCTAGTTAACTTTGCGTTATGAATGCCCGTCCAAGAATTGTATTTATGGGAACCCCTGCCTTTGCAGTTGCTTCCTTAAAAGCCTTATTAGAAGCCAAAATGAATGTCGTTGGTGTAGTCACTGCGCCAGATAAGCCGGCAGGAAGAGGTATGCAATTGCAACAAAGTGCTGTTAAACAATTCGCAATGGAGCATGGGCTGCCAATAGCTCAACCAGAAAAGTTAAAGGCGCCTGAATTTATTGCGCAGATTCAAGCATGGGAACCGGATATTCAAATTGTTGTCGCATTTAGGATGCTACCAGAATCTATTTGGTCTTTTCCACCCATGGGCACCCTAAATGTACATGGCTCCTTACTTCCACAATACCGTGGTGCTGCCCCAATCAATTGGGCAATTATCAATGGCGAAAAAGAAACAGGCGTTACAACCTTTAGACTTCAACATGCAATAGACACTGGAGATATTTTATTACAGGAGCGTATTCCTATTACTGAAAATATGACAGCTGGTGAATTACATGATATCATGATGGAAGTGGGTGCGCAGACATTGGTAAAAACTTTGAAAGGATTGATGGATCAAAATATTCAAGGTATTCCACAAAAAGAGGACTCGAATATTCAACATGCCCCTAAAATTTTTACAAAGGATTGTAGTATTAATTGGGAACAACCAGCGGAAAAAGTACACAATCTAATTAGAGGGCTTGCACCTTTCCCTGGCGCATTAACAAAAGTGGATGGTAAGATTGTGAAGTTGTTTAGCACTTCTGTTATCATGGAAACACCCAAGGAACCCATTGGCAGTTTTGTTACCGACGGAAAAACTTACGCAAAATTTGCATGTAGTGATGGCTATATCCTGTTAAATGACATTCAATGGGAAGGCAAAAGAAGAATGCCTATTGCAGATTTTTTAAGAGGATACAAACAGCTATAAAGCAAAAGCTTTTTCAAAATCAACTTGTGGTGTTACACCCACTTTTCTCCAAACTTCTTTCCCATTTTTATACAATATAAATGTTGGAAGATCGTCTGCTTTTATAGATTTCATCACATCCATATCTTGTCCGCCATCCACTGCTAAAAAATAGAATGGCTTTGGTTGATTTTGTTTCAATGCATCCATCACTGGTTGCATTTTTCTACATGGAGGACACCATGTAGCACCAACATCTACTAAAACGTATTGATTGGTTTGGATAATTTTTTCATAGTCTGTCACGCGCATTTGAACAACATTACCTGCACCTTCTACCGGCATTTGCTGCATTTTCCAGTTACTCATTCCGCCTTCTAAATTCACCACTTGATAACCCGCTTGCATTAAGACTTCTTGAGCAGAAGCGCTTCTGCCACCAGATTGACAATAGATATATACGGTCTTAGATTTATCTAAATGTTGTGTTCTTTTTTTGAATTCTTTTTCATCTAACCAATTTGCTTGTAAAGCATTAGCGATATGCCCAGACTGGTATTCGCCTGCTGTTCGAACATCTAAAATTTGAGCGCCTGGAGTAGCAATGGCTTTACTAAACTTTGCAGCATCTATAGTTAATTCAACAGTAGAAACTTGACTTTCCTTATTGTTTTTATTTGATTGTTGCGCACAACTTACCATTGCTGTTGTTAAAAAAAACAAACAAGCAATACATTTTAATTTCATAAAAATTTTTTTGAATTTTAATACGTCACAGACACTTGAAAGGTCTTATTCGTAACGCCTAATATAGCAGCAGCTGCATCATTTAATCTATACTGAATCGCATTGCCCATTTCAGGCAATGAGTTAATTACTTTTGCACAAATACTTTTAAAGTCGGATGTGGTAATCCTTACAATGGTACCTACAGGCAATTCGTTTGTAAGAATGTAAAATTTATTATCCTGCCAACCACTCATGCTTTTAAAAACAGCAGCCGTGCCATTCAAAGTTTGAAAAGAAGCTGCTTTTTTTTGATTGGAGAAAAAGCTGGCAAAATACCCTTCGTTTTCCGCAGCGCGAACTTGAACTAAATTTGTTTTTTGAAGACTATCTTTAATTCTTGACTGCTCTTTATTTTGAGCAATCATTTGCCATTGTGCAGTCCTTACAACCGGTGCAACTTTTACGGTTGACTTTTTGCTTGAACTCCTTTTTTTACTTTTTGAATACTTACTTGAAGATCGCTTCTTTTTACCCTTGGTTGATTTCTTTTTACTCGTCTGCCCCTTACTAGACTTCTTGGATTTAGAAGTAGTTTGTGCTTTTTTAGACACAGGTTTTGCCTTGGCACCTATGGCATCCGTTTGGCTAAATAAGCCAAAAGCTAATAATATGTATAAAAATATCTTTTTCAAGGAGGACAAATTTACAAAATCTAAATGCAAAAAAAGATATAAAATTATCTATTAAATTATTTTAATATTTATAAGCGTCAGTAATTCAGTATTCTCCAAGTATTTGGATAATAATTATTAATTCTATTCGGCAATATTTTAACCCAGCCTAAACGACAATTCAGGTAACTAAGGCTATGCCAACCCTTGGGTGCATCCAAGGTAAAATCTGCTCTTCTTAAAAATTGCAAAGCATCTTGAAGATTGACAGCAACATCTGTGTAAGGCATTTCAGACCACTGACTCATTGCTAAATCATGCGCCGGAACCAGGTCCGTCCCTTTGAGCATTCCAATACGGATACCCATTTTCTTGACATATAAATGCGCTCTGATTGTTTGCATGTCTTGCAGGCAATGCATAGGCAAGCCAATTATTTCATCTTGATGTTGTATACAAGTGATCTGCTGGGAAAGAGGAAAGATGGATGTCAAATTACCAAGCTCTTTTTTAGACAAGCCGGTGAATTGAAAAGCAGTTGAAAACTGGCTGGTGTAGGCAGCTTTTTGTTTTTGAAAAACTGCAACAAAAAACCCTTCCCCCTTTATTTTATTTGGATAGAATCTATAACCCGCTGCTTTATGTATTGGGCTTTCCGTCATCACAATCCCAGTTGCTTCTGGTAGCTTAATTGAAACAGACTGCATTCCTTCGATGGAAGCAATGTAGTCCATGATTTTTTCATCCTCTTCAAAAGAATAAGAACAAGTGGAATAGATATAATAACCTCCTTCTTGCAATGCCGTCAAACTTTCTTCGATAATTCTTTCTTGCCTTTGACTACAATGCAACACATTCTCTAGACTCCATTCCTGAATAGCCTGCGGGTCTTTTCTGAATAAGCCACTTCCACTGCAAGGTGCATCCGCAATGATGAAATCGAAAAAATTAGGTAAAGCTTTAAAATGACTTGGGTCGTTTTGTGTAACAACAATATGATCACTACCCCATCTTATACTATTCTCTTCTAAAATTGCATTTCTAGATTTAATGGTTTCATTCGCAACAACCAATCCATTTTTAAAGGCATTCGCTAATAAGGTTGTTTTGCCTCCAGGTGCTGCACAAAGATCTAGCACCTTGTAATATTTTGTAGCATCCGCTAATTGATCAATAATGGTTTGTAAAAACATGCTACTAGCTTCTTGAACATAATAAGCACCTCCATGCCATAATGGATCTGTCACAAAACTTGGCCTGCCCTCCAAATAATAACCAGTACTGCACCAATCCATTTTTGTCATCGAATGCATAAAAGGATGTGCAGACGAATCAAAGCGCTTATATTGATTCAGGCGCACTGATGTAAATGGAGCCGGTTGCTCGTGCACTTGAATAAAAGCTTCTTGATCGAAACCGGCAAGGCCTTCTAATGATGCTATGAATTTTTCGGGTAACAATTTTTTAATTTAATATTAGTAGCGGATGATAAAATGTTCTTGTTCTTTTTGTTCTGTTCTGCAAAAAATAATGCCTATAAAAAATAAATCAATTGTCAATCTGGATTTTGGATTTTTTTTAATCGCCTCCCAAGCCTCTTCCATGTCTGAGCTAGAATGTATCCCTTCCAAAATCATCAATGAATGAGGATGCATGGAATCAATTAATTTGACCGCTTTTGTTAAAACCGAGTCCTTTGAATTAGAAGCGCCTAAAAAAATAAAGTCAGTAGTTCCTTCCATTGTTTTATTTGAGCCTGATACTTCTCCTGATACATAAAATGATGCCGGCTTCCATTTATCCATCATGACTACAATTAGTCTTTTGATTTTCTCAGGCAATTGACGACTAAGAACACTATTTATTTCGGCCAATCTTTGTTTTAAAGCTGGATCATGCATCATCAATTCTTCGCTGGATTTTATAGCGTTTAAATCTTCTCTTATGAACTTATAAACAAAGGGCGAATGAATGCCATGTCCCTTTGAATTAGCTCCTTTCAAATAATATTGAAGGTATTTAAGCAGAATGATTGGAGTAGCGTAACGCATTTATTTTCTTTTCCAGCATTCAAAATCAAATGCGTATGCGTGTTTTTCATCCGCCTCATTTGGATAACTATATGCAAGTTCCCATTGATCATCAATGACAGGAAACAAAGTATCTCCGTCTATGTGCGTATGCACTCTAGTCATGTATATCGTATCTGCAATAGCCAATGCTTCATTGTAAATTTGACCACCTCCAATCACAAAAACTTCTGCATAATCTTCTTGCCTAGCAAATGCGATGGCTTCCTCTAGTGAGCCAACTACTTCTGTGTTATCGTATTGCAACCCTGATTGCTTTGTTAAAATAATATTTAACCTGCCCGGCAAAACACGCTTGCCCAATGACTCAAATGTTTTTCTGCCCATGATCACAGGCATCGCCCAGGTTGTATCCTTAAAGAATTTCATATCCTTAGGCAGATGCCAAAGCAATTGATTGTCTTTGCCAATCATGTGGTTATCAGATGCTGCTACGACTAAGGATACTTTCATGTAAAATTTATTATACTGCAACTGGCGCTTTAATTCCAGGATGACATTCGTAATTTTCTAAAGTAAAATCCTCAAACTTGAAATCAAAGATATTTTTTACTGCAGGATTTATTTTCATTGTTGGAAGCGGGAAAGGCTTTCTACTTAATTGTAAATTAGCCTGCTCAATGTGATTATTATACAAATGTACGTCGCCAAAGCTATGTACAAAATCGCCATATTCTAAATCACAAACCTGTGCAATCATCATTGTCAACAATGCATAAGATGCAATATTAAAAGGTACACCCAAAAATACATCTGCACTTCTTTGATATAATTGACAACTTAATTTGCCATCTGCTACATAAAACTGAAACATATTATGACAAGGCATTAATGCCATCTTAGACAAGTCGCCCACATTCCATGCACTTACAATCAATCTTCTGCTATCTGGTGTTTTCTTGATTTGTTCAATCAATTCTGAAATTTGATCTATCACCACTCCATTGGGCGCTTCCCAACTTCTCCATTGCTTACCATAAACAGGACCAAGGTCTCCATTTTCATCTGCCCACTCGTCCCAAATTCGCACACCATTGTCTTTCAAATATTGAATATTCGTGTCTCCTTTCAAGAACCATAATAATTCGTGAATAATACTTTTTAAATGCAATTTCTTTGTTGTCACTAAAGGAAATCCTTCTGCTAAATTAAAACGCATTTGATAGCCAAAACAGCTTTTAGTTCCCGTGCCTGTGCGGTCGGTTTTCTCTGTCCCGTTGTCAATAATATGTTGGACTAATTGTAGATATTGTTGCATGCTGCAATTTACAACAAGCGCGCTAATTTTAGGATTATTTTGCCTTTCTTCTGGCAATTTCCTGTCTGATCAACAATAACTCTCTATTTGTTTGACCATTCACGCTAGAGTTTTCTTGCGCCCTACGCATTAAATAGGGTACTACATCCTGCAAAGGTCCAAAAGGCAAATACTTACTCACTTTATACCCTTCTGAAGCCATATTGAAAGTGATATGATCACTCATACCATAGAGTTGTGAAAAATGAATATGTGGATGTTTGTTTTCCAAACCTTTTGATTGCATTAACTGTGCACAATTTAAATTGCTCGCTTCATTATGAGATGCCACAATCAAAGCAATTTGATCGATATGATCTACGCAATAAGTAACTGCTTTGTCGAAGTCTGCATCAGTGGCAGATTTATCAACTTGAATTGGAGATGGGTAACCTAATTTTTCGGCTCTTGCCCTTTCTTTTTCCATATAGGCGCCACGAACTAATTTAGCACCTAAGATAAAGTTGCCTTCAGCTGCTATTTTGTGTGACAATTGTAAAAAGCGTAAACGATCCGATCTGTACAATTGAAAAGTATTGTAAACAACTACTTTGCCTTTATTGTATATCGCCATTAATTCCATTGCCAAACGGTCAATTGGATCTTGAATCCATGTTTCTTCTGCATCAATCAAAATGCCTACCCCATTCTCTTCGGCCACATCGCAAATTGCAAACATTCTTTCTTTCAACTTGCTCCATGCTGCATCGTCAGATTCGCTGTCATGCACACCGCTTCTTAATCTTGGCGCTTCATTTAAACGCTCTAATAAATGCATGCTGGACAAACCTGTTAACTTTACACTAACAAATGGAACGTTATCTTGAGTTGCCGCAAATTCAATTGCTCTAATAAATTGCTCAGTCACTTCATCAAAACTTTCATCACCTTCTTTGGCTTCTACACCATAATCTAAAATCACTTGAACACCATAAGCTCCAAGCATTTTTGTTACTCTTGCAGATTCTTCTAAAGTCTCACCACCGACAAATTGATTGAAAATTGTGTTTCTAATAATGCCATTAATTGGCAAACCAGATTTCATTAACAGTGGAGTTAACCTTGTTCCTAAAGAAACAATCCATGGATTTTGGATCACACTAAAAAGCCATTTTGCTTTTCTTAAATCTTTATTTGACTTGTACGCAAAAGCGTTCTTGGTATTGTTTAAGGATAGATTCATGCTAACATTCATTCGTACCGCAAATATCAGTAGTATTCCTTAGATATCAAAGTATAAATTCAAGAAAGACAAGTATATTTAGGGTCATTATGAAAATCATTGCAACCACAATCTATCAGTTTAAAATTCCAATGATCCCTTTCACAATTGCAACGGGAACCATGGAATATGCACAGAATGTATTGATCCAAATTCAGACAGACCAAGGCATTGTTGGAATTGGAGAATGCTCCGCTTTCCCTATGATTGTTGGAGAAACCCAATTGAGTTGCTACAATCACGCAAAAGATTTTGCTCAATTTTGGAAAGGCAAAGACCCTTTAGACATTCAACAAAGACTAAAAGAATTGGACCTTGTTATTGCAGGAAATTATACAGCAAAAAGCGCATTCGATTTAGCCTTATATGATATCGCAGCCAAAGCGGCCAATCAGCCATTATACCAATTCTTAGGAGGTAAGCAAAAGCCAATAGAATCAGATTTGACTATTGGGATTGGAACGCCAGAAGCAATGGCCGAACAAGCGATTGAATTTGTTCAAAAAGGCGTCAGAATGATTAAGGTGAAATTAGGAAAAGCCCCTAAGGAAGATGTGGAAAGGATTAAACAAATTAGAGCAGCTGTTGGTCCAGAAATACAAATCAGGATAGATGCGAATCAAGGATGGTCTCCAGAAGACGCATTGTCTGTATTGACCGATTTAGCTCCTTACAAAATCGAATTCTGCGAACAACCAATGCATAAATATTACGACGATTATTTGCCTGCACTTTGTGCAAATTCTCCCGTAAAAATCATGGCAGATGAATCTGTTTTTACACACCACGATGCTAGAAAATTAATTGCCAATAAAGCATGTCATTCAATTAATATTAAATTCTCTAAGAGTGGCGGAATTCATGAAGCAATAAAGATTCATGATCTTGCAAAGGAAAACCAAATCCCATGTATGATGGGTGGAATGCTAGAAAGCAGAGTTGCCTTAAGTGCGAAAATGCACTTTGCAATGGCAATGGACAATGTTCATTTTTATGATATGGACACTTGCCTTATCGGACACAAGATTGATCCTGTAATTGGCGGGGTTCAATTCAATGGTATGCATTTAAGTATCGGAGATCAGCCTGGTATTGGAGCCGAAGTAGATCCTGCTTATTTACGTAATTTGGAATATTGTACAATCTAAAGATCTTATAAGGCGGAGAGTTGTAACTTCGCGATTGAAAAGCATTGAAATTATGGAAGCAAAAACAGCGTCGTCCTCATATACTACAATGAATGAATTGGTTTTACCAAATGACACCAATACACATGGCGATTTAATGGGTGGCAAACTCATGTATTGGATGGATATAGCGGCTTATCTTTCTGCAGCAAAACATTGTAATTCTGCTGCAATGACCGCATCTGTAGATAATATCAGTTTCAAGACACCTATCAAATTAGGTAATGTGATTTGTATAGAAGCAAAAGTTACTAGGGCTTTCACTACCTCAATGGAAATTCATTTAAAAGTTTGGAATCAAAATATTATCGAACAAACAAGGGTGTTAAGTAATGAAGCCTATTTTACTTTTGTTGCATTAGACGAAAAGAAACAACCCATTAGAGTCCCAGAAATTATTGCAGAAACAGAAGAAGAGAAAAAATATTATGCAAGCGCATTAAGAAGAAGACAACTACGTTTGATACTTGCCGGAAAAATGAAACCTGATGATGCAACAGAATTAAAAGCCTTGTTCATTAAAGAAGATGGTGAATAGAAAAGGCTAAGTTATCGAATATGATTTAAACAATTTACGACGCATTTAAAGCGTTTTTTTCAGTCCCTACTATCGTTTTTGCAACCCCTTCAACTTCCTTTAACTCATGGTGCTTTCCTTTAAGCTTGAATATTTTGCTTTGCTCAATCGCATCCATCACTTGATCTAATATTGTTTCTACCGGAGCATCATAATCAATATCTAAAGGTGCTTTGAAACGAATCGTTAGCGGCGTTCCTACTTTCTTATACGTTAATCCTTTCTTAGTGAAAGCTCTCCAAAACCCATTAATTACAACAGGCACAACAATTGGATGGTTATTTTTAATGATATGCGCAGTGCCTTTTCTCCCTGGTGCAAATGGCTTTGTAGTTCCTTGCGGGAATGTAATTACCCAACTATGCGCTAAAGCTTTATCAATTTTTTGAGTATCCACCACGTCTCTTTGTCTTTGTACATCCTGACCTTCTGCCCTCCATGTTCTTTTCACCGTCAAAGCACCCCCAAGTTTGAATAATTTTGTTAACCAATTGTCATTCATTGTTTCCTCTGCTGCCACAAAAAACACATTTGTAAACGGATTTAATAAGTAATATGGGATACCCAATCGATTGAACTTTCTCCATTTTACGGCACAGAAAATATGAACAAACGTAATCACATCCGCAAAATAAGTTTGGTGATTACTAACGAACAAAACGTTCTTTTTAGGCAAATTCTCTAGATGCTCCGTCCCTTCAATATTCATTTTATTAAATAAAGCAAGACCCGGATAGGTAAATAATCCCACTATCCCATATATAACGGAACGGAATAGTCGAATTTGCTTTAATTGATCCAATAAACTCATTTTCAAGTAGCTGATTAGTGTCGCAATATACTACTAAATCTTTTATATGACTTTTCCTGTTTAAGCAACAAATTGTATCTTTAAACAATGAAAAAGACTGCTGTAATTTTTGACATTGATGGATTATTGATCAATAGTGAACCACTTTGGAATAAAGCCGCCAATGAGATCTTTAGACAGTATGGCATCAGTCTAACCGAAGCGCAATATGCAACTACTACAGGGCTAAGGTCTAAAGAGTTTGTAGCTCATTGGCTTCATGAATACAAAATACCTGCAACAGAATTTAATCGAGCAGAACAAAGAGTAGTAGACCAAGCATTGACCTATATTGATCAAGAAGCAACATTAATGCCTGGCGTGGAACATATTTTTCAATTTTTCTTAGAAAAGCAATTCAAAATAGGCCTAGCGACTTCCTCTCCAACTGCATTAATTGAATGGGTAAAAGACAAACTAGGCATCAGAGGCATCATTCATGCAAGTTGTTCTGCACAAAATTTACCCTATGCAAAACCACACCCTCAAGTTTACCTTGACTGTGCGAGCGCATTACACAGTTCGCCACTTGCTTGTATTTGCTTCGAAGATTCTTTTTATGGTATGATTGCTGCAAAAGCTGCAAGAATGACCTGCGTAGTTGTTCCAGCTGCGGAAACATTAAAACTGGAACATTGGTCAGCCGCTGACCTAAAGTTATCCTCTTTGCAAAATTTCGGGGCACTTCATTTTAACATGCTTGCTTAATTAAGCTAAAAAAAACGCAACGCTTCCCCAAATACGAGTTAAATTGCAGCCTTAATGGAATTAGCAAAAAAAGTCATTGGCAAAGAACTAGAACGCTTTGAAATACATTTCAAAGATGCGGTTAAAAGTAGGGTTTCTCTACTTGATCGTATCATGCAATATATTGTCAAAAGAAAGGGCAAGCAAATGCGCCCAATGTTTGTCTTACTTTCTGCCAAATTAAATGGCGAAATAAATGATGCTAGCTATAGAGCCGCTTCTTTAGTGGAACTTTTGCATACGGCAACTTTAGTGCATGACGATGTCGTAGATGATTCTTTAGAACGAAGAGGATTTTTCTCTATCAACGCCTTATGGAAAAACAAAATTGCTGTGTTGGTAGGCGATTATTTATTATCAAAAGGCTTATTGCTTTCTCTAGAAAATAAAGATTTTGAAATTTTGACCATACTTTCCAACGCTGTTAAAAAAATGAGCGAAGGCGAGTTATTGCAAATAGAAAAAACAAGAAACTTAAACTTTGACGAGTCTGTTTATTACGAAATAATTAATGGTAAAACAGCTAGTTTGCTTTCTTCTAGTTGTGCAGCTGGCGCAGCCTCTGTCACACAGGAACAAGATCAGATTCAAAAGATGAGGGATTTTGGAGAATATGTTGGAATGGCTTTTCAAATCAAGGACGATCTATTTGACTATGGAGACGAACTTATTGGCAAGCCAACAGGAAATGATATCAAAGAAAAGAAATTAACCTTGCCCTTGATTCATATTTTACAAAAATGCACCCCTTCTTTGAAAAAAGAAATTGTATACATTGTAAAGAACAATAATAACGATAAGCGTAAAGTGAAATTTGTAATTGACCATGTGAAGGAATTAGGCGGTATCGAATACGCGCATAATAAAATGATTGAATACCGAGATAAAGCATTGGTTGTATTACACAGCTTTCCACCATCCATCACGAGAGATGCACTTGAAGAATTAGTGCGTTACACAACAGATAGAAAATATTAATGGAAAAACGTTGGCAAATAATCGAAGGTGATGCAGCTAAAGTAAATGCATTACAAGCTGCTTTAAAAATTCATCCAATTTTATGCGAACTACTTGTCCAAAGAGGCATCGAAGACTTTGACAAAGCAAAACAATTTTTTAGACCTTCCCTGAATGACTTGCACGACCCCTATCTAATGAAAGATATGGACAAAGCCGTAGCAAGAATTGAAACTGCTTTTGAGAACAATGAATCCATCATGGTATTTGGAGATTATGATGTAGATGGAACCACCTCTGTTGCGACATTATACCAATTCTTAAAAACAATTGGACCTAATATAGACTTCTATATTCCTCATCGTTATAGAGAAGGATATGGCGTTTCAAAAATGGGTATTGACCACGCAAAAGCAACTGGTATAAGCTTAATTATATCTGTTGACTGTGGTATTAAATCTATCGATTTGATTGCCTATGCAAAAGAACTAGGCATTGATTTTATTATTTGCGACCACCATTTACCAGATCCAATTTTGCCACCTGCAATTGCAATATTAAATGCAAAGCAAGTAGATTGCGGTTATCCTTATAAAGAATTATGTGGATGTGGTGTGGTGTTTAAATTAATTACAGCGCTAGCAAAAAAATACAATCTACCAGAAACAAGTTATTTGCAATTCTTAGACCTTGTGGCAACGGCAATTGCAGCTGATATTGTTCCACTCACTGACGAAAATAGAACCATGGCTTTTTATGGCTTGCAAAAAGTAAATGAAAATCCTAGTCATGGAATTTTAGCTTTACTAGAATTAGCAAAACAAAACAGACCAATACGCATCAGCAACTTGGTTTTTGCTGTGGCGCCAAGAATCAATGCAGCAGGCAGAATGGATGATGCAAAAAAAGCCGTTCAACTTTTTGTTGAAAAGGATTATCAAAGTGCATTGGCAGTTGCATCCCTTTTACAACAAGATAATTTAGACAGAAGAGAGGCAGACACAACCATATCAGAAGAAGCTTTAGCAGAGATAGAAAATGACCCAACACATTTAAATAAAAAGTCTACTGTCGTATTTCAACCACATTGGCATAAAGGTGTTGTTGGCATTGTAGCTAGCAGGTTGATAGAAAAGCATTATAAGCCGACCATAGTACTTACTCAAAATGGCGATATAGTTTCAGGAAGCGCAAGAAGTGTACAAGGATTTAACTTATACGAAGCATTACACGCTTGTAGAGCGCACCTACTAGGTTATGGAGGACATTTTGCAGCAGCTGGTATGACTTTGACCATTGATCAGCTTGAAGCATTTAAAATCGCATTTGAAAATGCAGTGGCAGAAAGAATCACGCCAGAACAAACGGTACCAGAGATCCTAATTAATGCAGTACTTCCTTTGGATCAAATAAACCTGCAATTTTTTAATATCATTTCCCAAATGGAACCATTTGGACCCGATAATATGAGACCCATATTTATCGCAAAAAATGTTAGAGACAATGGCTATTCCAAATTAGTGAAAGAAGCACATATTAGTTTTAACCTTACACAAGGAAACAACAGTGTTAGAGGCATTGGTTATAATATGCCCGACAAAATTGATATCGTAAAATCAGGCAAGCCATTTGATATTGTATTTCAATTACAATTGAATGAATGGCAGGGAAATCAATCTGTACAAATGCAAGTGATTGATCTAAAAACAACGAGCCCAAATTAATTCATTCGGGCTCGTGCTAATTCACTATTTTCCTTCTTGTTTAATTTAGCTTTTGCTAGTCAACTCTACCGTTCTATTTATAAAGCTTGTTAATTCTGCTCCTTTTAACAACCCCTGTGATAATAAAGCTAAGTCGGCTAAATTTCTTGCTTGTTTTTGTTGTTTATCAGTATCTGTTTCTTTTAACAAAGATTGATACACCGGATGGTTTCCATTGATTGTCAAATGAACCTCGTCCGGCATTTGAGCATAAAATGCAGTCATGCCTCCACCGCCCATGCCAGCCATGTCTTTCATACGACGCATGAATTCTGGTCTTGTTGCAATCACAGGTGCTGCATCTTTACTTAAGCCCTTTACTTCGACAGTCAAAGTGATTTCAGGTACTTGGAATTCAAATAGTTTTTTTGCTTGCTCCACTTCGTCCTTAGATAAAATTGAGTCAACGTTTTCTTGTTTGTCAATTAAATTATCCACCACGTCCGCATCTACACGCACAAACTGAACGCCTTCCCATTTCATTTCCACATTATTGATGAAGGCAGCATCCACCATTGTCTCTAGTTTAATTACTTTGTATCCCTTACCTACTGCTGCTTGAATAAATGCATCTTGTTGTACTGGATTAGTTGTATACAATAAAACCTGTTTGCCTTCTTTATTCTTTTGAGTTGCTTCTGTTGTTGTCTTGTATTCATCTAGGGTATAAAACTTGCCAGCTTCAGCAGCATCTTCTAAGATTAAAAACTTATTTGCTTTTTCTAAGAACTTGTCGTCCGTAATCATACCATACTTGACAAACAAGCCCAAGCTCTCCCATTTTTCTTCAAATGCCTTACGATCGCTATTGAAAATCTCTTCTAATTTGTCTGCCACTTTTTTAGTGATATGCGCGTTGATCTTTTTAACATTTGGATCTCCTTGTAAATAACTTCTGCTAACATTCAAAGGGATATCTGGACTATCAATTACACCATGTAATAACATCAAGAACTCTGGAACAATGTCTTTTACTTCGTCTGTTACAAATACTTGATTGCAATACAATTGAACTTTATCTTTTTGTATTTCATAGCTCTGCTTGATTTTAGGGAAATACAAAATACCCGTTAAATTAAATGGATAGTCCACGTTTAAATGTATCCAGAACAATGGTGTTTCTCCAAATGGATACAATTCTTTGTAAAACTTCTCGTAATCTTCTTTTGTTAAATCTGCCGGCTTTCTAACCCAAATTGGATTTGTATTGTTGATTGGTTTTTCAACTTGCTTGTTCTCTTCTGTAGTAGCATCTGCACCTTCTTTAACCTCAGGTATCACTTCGTTTGCGTCCTTAAAGTAAATCGCCACCGGCAAGAACTTACAGAATCTTTCTAAAATTGATTTTACCCTAGAAGGCTCTAAAAACTCCTTGCTTTCTTCATTAATATGCATCACAATCTTGGTACCTCTATTGCTATAATCCACTTCGTATAATTCATAACTTGGGCTGCCATCGCAACTCCAAAACACACCCGGTGCACCTGTATGACTCTTACTATAAATGTCCACTTTATCACTCACCATGAACGAGCTATAGAACCCTAAACCAAAATGACCAATAATACTTGCGTCTTGGTATTTTGTTACAAATTCCTCTGCCCCACTAAATGCAACCTGATTGATGTACTTATCTACTTCCTCGGCAGACATACCCACACCATTATCAATAATTGAAATGGTTTTTTCTTTGGCATCTACAATAACATCTACTCTCAAGTCTCCCAACTCCCCCTTTACTTCGCCTTTAGAACTAAGGGTTTTTAATTTTTGAGCAGCGTCTACCGCATTACTTACTAATTCACGCACAAAAATCTCGTGATCACTATAAAGGAACTTTTTAATGATAGGGAAAATGTTTTCCGTCTGAACTCTTATTTGACCTTTTTGCATAATTATATCGTTTGATCCTATTATGGCAAAATCAAGACCAAAAACAGGCTTCTGCCAAGCTGACAAGTTTAGGAGTCGAAACGGCTCAGAAAAGGTTAATTTTTCAGCCAGGCTGCGCCAGTGCACCTTGGTTGACTAAACAAAATGTCATCTGGATTGCGAATTAGAATTTGCTTTTCTGAATTAAAAACTGAATAAATACCTACAATTGTTCCATTCCCATTGGGCACAGCAAATCCTGCAAAATCTGCATAGCCGCTTGTTCTAAGATAAATAGTGCCTCCAGTACAAAATTTCAGCGCCCTGCTTGCTCCTAATTTATTTTTCTTATCTGCTAAGGTCTGGGCGGTATCGGATGCCGAAAATTCAATACTAGACATTTGAATTAACCTTCCTTGTAATGAATCATGAAGGTTTTTAAACTGAACCTGCAATGGAGTAATGGGGATATTGTCTTGAAGAATTTGAATATGTTGCTTGAACAAGGGAACTGGAATGCCGCCTGTAATTAAAGCACCTCCACTACTATCCACCGCACCGACTAATTGAACCATACGTCTATAATCTGACAGGTGTAAATCTTTTAACCTTAATCGTATAAATGCCCCAACTGGATAATCCTGATAAAGATTTTGACCATCTAATAATAACATAATCCCTGCGGTGCCATCTTGTAGCACAATAGCTTTATACCAATTATCAAACTCGTCATTTGCCACAACGATAGCTTCAATCATCCATTCGTTTTTGATTAATTCCACTTCTCCCATTTGATGTATTCTTTTTAATTGCTTGATGCTAATTAGCGTATCATTAAATTGATCTAGATAAGGCGTAGCATAGGCCGCTTTCTTAAAACATGCAGAGCAACAAAAAAACATAACAAGAAGTAATAAAAGAGACGCCAACATTGAGTAATTGTTTTTCATAAAAATATTTTTAATAGATATATAATTAAAAGCCCAGTTTTATAGTGAATACAGCTGTAAACCGATGGTATAGGTCCTACCTAAATCATATATGTACTTTTCGGGAAACTTATCTACTTTGAAATTTTTATAGTCGTACCTTGATTGCTCGAAAATCAAACTGGGTATGACTGTGTTTAAAATATTTCGAATAGATGCAGTCAACCTCAAGGAGAATAATTTTGTCGAAGCCGAATTGCTATTCGTTTTAATTTGGAAATTTTTAGAGATAAACAAATTTGACACCCATTGATTTGGCGCATACACTGGCTTTTGGATGTTTTCCCAGTTATCAATACTCGTATTTTCTTTAGCCCAACTGCTCCTTCTAAAGAGGTCATGACTAATTGGGCGCTTGCTTGCATATAAAATTGTGTAACTAAAACGCAAGGAATAAGATGGTTGATAATTGATGGTAGCTGCTTGTACCCCTTGAGGATACGCATTAGCAGGAAAACGGCTTAATAGCAATTTTCCCGACTGGACTTTATATAAATTATCTGATAGCCGAATTTCATACAAAGGCTCATTAGCAATGAGATACCATCCAACACTATTCGCAATACTTAATTGAATTGGACTCGACCAATTGGTTTCAACATAGGTTTCAATTCCTTGATGTATTGTTTTCATCTGACCAAGACTTGCTCTCACAAATGCATTGTAATAGTCATGGTAAAACAACTTGAACTGTCTTTCGTTTTGATTGGATTGCAAAAACAGCGCAAGACTTGCTTTTACATTGCTACCCATGAATTGCAATTTGAATTCTGAGCCGAATTTAATCAATGGCAAAAGAAATGAATTTTGAACCGCATGATTTGAAGGATCGGTATATAGATCGGCAGCGTCAGGCGCTTCAGCGGCTTGAAATAAATGGGTTGTTAGATACCAACGCCCATTGAATTTATAACGAAGATAAAACTGGTATTGAAAAGAAGGGAAAACCGCAAACTCAGAAAGTCCTTTTGAGATAGTAGGATATAAGCCATTTTGATTAAGTCCCTTTCTTCGAAATTGATCGATGCCCATTTTCAATCCTGCGCCCCATTCTAAAAACCTTGTGGAGCCGGTTAGTGCAGTCCAAGCATGAATCGAACTATTGAATAAGAAATATTGTGCTCCCCAGATTTCACCTTGTTTGATTTTTCGATCTGGCGTCTCTATGTCATTTTGAAATGCAGTAGAAAGTCCATCCTCATTGACCCAGGTATTGTAATTGTAATAAAATTTACCTCCCAATAAATCTGCGACGATATTTGAATAGCCAATCCTATCTGAATTTATAGAAAGCCCGGAATACCAATGACTACTCTTTCCTATTAAAACATTTGACAAGAACGATGCTCTTAATAAAGCTAGATTTTGTTGACGCTGGTTGATGATATATTTTGATGCGCCATTTAAATTAGACTGGTTCTCTGCCACAATTTGATCAAATTGTATTTGCAATAAATCGGGATGGTTAACATATACATTCAATAACTTATTTTTTAATAAAGGGTCTGATGCAAAACTTGGTAAGTACTTGTAATAATCTGGCCGAGGATCTGCTGTTTTAGACCAATCTAGTTGTGTGGTACTTTGAGTACCTATTACCCCGCCTAAATTCAAAGTAATGGTATTCCCATTGTTTGCTTTATAGTCATATTGAAAGTTCAATACTGGCGCATTGTTCTTTTTAGTATTTGCATAAAAAGCATTGCCTGCTTTCCAACCCCAACTTGGATTGTACAATGGGTCCTTTGCAATATCATAGATCTCCTGAACTGTGGGCGTGCGCTTCCCCTGCACAGCAAGACTCCACCAGAAACTAAAACCCAGATGGTGCTTGTCGGTTATCATTTTTTCAAAACTCAATAACAATCCTTTACGATCTTTCATACCATTTGCTAAATATCCGCGAGGCGTGTTCTGGTAGATTGCCTCAATATTAAACCAGGTAGATTTCTTCGATCTTCCCGAATGCCATTGTATTCTAAATTCTTGCATCGAACTTGCATTTGAAATTCGTGTACTAACAGATTTACTTTTTGCAAATTGAGTTGCCTTGCTTGAAGAAAATCGATTGCCCGATTGTCCCCCTAGTCCGTAAGTTCCAATACCATAAGCATGCACAACAGCGTCGGATTTGATTCCGCCATACAAGCCTGAATAACTAAACGAAGGATCCCAGCCATTTAAATTTGAATGCCAGTCTATCCCATTGATTGTATTGCCTTTACTTTGTGCGAGCCCCCTTGGAATCCAATTCACTGCAAAGCCCTGATATAGCGCCAACTCGTTTAGGCCTTCGAAATTTGATTGCAACAAATTAGGTGTCCAATAAATTGATTCTTGTCCAAGTAAATCAAATTGCTTAGGCAATGCATCTGCATTCTCCACTTGTGCATATAGGTCGTTGGTATTGTAGCTAATAAAAAGAGCAATGCCAAAAAATAGTTGAATCGTTTTATTCATGCACTCAAATTGCATTTTAAAAACAAGTTTTTTATTTCGGCAAATACGCGACAATAAAATGAATTAAGAAGTCATATTTATTCAAATAATCATTATGACAAAATCAAACAATTCAAGCATTAATAATCATATAACAAAATCAAACTTGCATCTTATTTTAGGTCTCCCTTCCCTTTTCAGAACTTTTATAATCGTGCTACTTATGATTTTAGATCAAACAACAGCACTGGGAATGCAAGTGATTGCATTTTATAATTGTGAAAATTACTACGATACAGCCAATCAATTGTTTGTAAATGACGAAGAGTTCTTACCCAATAGCAACAAAGCTTATAGCGCATCTAGGTATGCGCAAAAAACGTATCAACTAGCTAAAGTTATTTATGAATTGGGGCAATTAGGAACTAAGGAAGGTGTAGCTTTATTAGGTGTGGCAGAAATAGAAAATCAATTTGTGATTGAAAAAGTATTGCAATCAAGTGCAATCAAAAAATATCAATACAAATACATTCATTTTAATTCAAAAGACCCAAGAGGTATCGATGTGGCTTTGATTTATCAGCCCAAAATATTTACACCTTATCAATACAAATCCTATTCGCTCAAAGATGAAAATCATTTTCAAAACTATGCAACAAGAGACCTACTGTTCGTAAAAGGGCAATTGGGGAAACAATGGGTTTATATTTTAGTGAACCATTGGCCAAGTAGAAGAGGTGGGTCAGGTGAAGCACGAAAAAATAGGATTTGGGCAGCTATAAGCTGTAAAAGGATAATAGATAGTGTTAATTTGATAGATCAAGGGGCACATTGGATCGTAATGGGCGACTTTAATGACAACCCTACGAATCAAAGTATCCGCAAACTTGAATTATTCAACCCATTTTTGCCTTTATTCAAACAAGGCCAGGGCAGCCTCGCCTATAGGGATAGCTGGAACCTCTTTGATCAAATTTTACTAAGTCGCAACTGGGGATTGACTAGATCTTATCTAAACCATTATAAACCAATTATTTATAAAAATTTAGACATGATTGAAACCCGAGGTAAATATGCTGGCTACCCTAAAAGAACTTGGAATGGAGACCAGTTCAGGGGAGGCTATAGCGACCATTTCCCAGTAGCTTTGATTTTTAAGCCAAATAATGCAGAAAATCCACTAAAATAGCCTACCTTCGCCCTCCCAAATCTGTTTTGGCAGATTCATTCTGTAACAAGGATGTCCACTGGGAAAAACCAATTATTTAACCAAAAAATTCAAGTAATGAACAATTACGAATTAATGGTGATTTTTACACCGGTATTATCTGAAGAAGATTTTAAATCTGCTCAGAAAAAATA